>Ga0316206_1001205_pt1 | contig 24862 bp, 28 predicted proteins | sample 6monthpyrite_MG_FD_204942 | JGI IMG/M metagenome (GOLD analysis project Ga0316206, IMG submission 204942) | Microbial mat bacterial communities from mineral coupon in-situ incubated in ocean water Damariscotta River, Maine, United States -... | ecosystem: Environmental > Aquatic > Marine >... | reverse complement strand
AATCTGATCTTTGTATAGTTGGAACTGGAACTCATCTGGCGTCAAAACCATAACCAGGTCAGCTTCTTTCACGGCATCTTCGACTGATTTTACAGCCAGACCTGAAGCCTCTGCCTTCGCAGCAGAACCAGAACCGGCACGCAATGCCACCGTCACGTTCACACCTGAATCTTTTAAGTTGTTTGCATGCGCATGGCCTTGAGAACCATAACCTATGATCGCTACGTTCATGCCCTTGATTAGCGACAAGTCACAGTCTTTGTCGTAAAAAATATTCATGGTTATATCCTTTTAAGTTCTTAAATTTTAAAATTCATATAATTAAACAGTGAGACCCAGGCTTTTTTCACCGCGGGCAATACCCGACACACCTGAGCGCACTGTTTCGATAATATCTTGCCCTTGAATAGCTTCAATAAAAGCATCCAGCTTTTCATTAGTACCGGTCAATTCGATAATATAAGTAGTATCCGTCACATCAATAATCCGTCCACGAAATACATCCGAGAGCCTTTTTAACTCTTCTCGTTTAGCCGTGTCGTTTGCATTCACCTTAATCAACATCAACTCGCGCTCGATGTGCATGCCCTCGGTGATATCGGCAAGCTTCACAACATCAATCAGTTTGTTGAGCTGCTTGGTAATTTGTTCGATGATGTTATCTGAACCGTACGTCACAATCGTCATGCGCGACAAAGATTCATCTTCCGTTGGGGCAACCGTGAGTGACTCAATATTATAGCCCCGCGCAGAAAAAAGACCTGCCACTCTCGACAAGGCACCCGATTCATTTTCCATTAACATTGAAATAACATGACGCATCAGGAAAGCTCCCTGTCTGCTGGCATGTGCATTTCGTTATGCGCTTTACCAGCTGCAATCATTGGATAAACGTTCTCAGTTTGATCGGTAATAAAATCCATAAACACAAGACGATCTTTCATCGCAAAGGCTTCACGTATCGCACCTTCAACATCACCCGGTTTTGTGATTTGTATGCCAACATGCCCGTAGCTCTCAGCCAGTTTTACAAAATCAGGCAAGGCTTCCATGTAAGACTGCGAGTAGCGTTTCTCATAAAAGAATTCCTGCCACTGACGTACCATACCCATGTAACGATTATTCAGTGTCAATATCTTAACCGGCAACCTATGTTGCAAGGCCGTTGATAACTCCTGAATACACATCTGTATACTGGCTTCACCGGTGATACACGCAACATCCGCATCTGGATGGGCGAGCTTAACGCCAAGTGCGGCCGGCAAACCAAATCCCATCGTGCCCAGACCACCTGAGTTGATCCAGTGATAGGGACTCTTGAACTTGTAAAACTGTGCGGCCCACATTTGATGTTGCCCTACATCAGAAGTGACATAGGCATCGCCTCCAGTCACTTCATATAGTTTCTCGACAACATATTGAGGTTTGATCACATCACTGTCGCGATCAAACTCCAGGCAATTTTTGCTGCGCCATAGATCAATCTGGTTCCACCAATTCGCCAGTGCTTTCTCATCAGGCTTTCCTTTGCCGTCCAGAATTTTTAACATCTCTGTCAAAACGCTTTTGACGTCGCCAACGATGGGGATATCAACCCGTACATTTTTCGAGATCGATGAAGGATCGATATCGATATGGATAATCTTTGCATTAGGACAAAATAACTTAACGTCGCCGGTAACACGATCATCAAAGCGCGCACCGATCGCAACCAAAACATCACAATCATGCATTGCCATGTTGGCTTCATAGGTACCATGCATGCCTAACATGCCAACAAACTGTTTATCTGTTCCCGGGTATCCACCCAGCCCCATCAGTGTGTTGGTAACGGGGTAACCCAGCTTCTTTGCAAATTTGGTCAGTTCCTTATCGGCCTGGCTCAGAATTACACCACCGCCGGTATACAACATCGGGCGTTTGGCCGATAAGATGAGTTCAACGGCCTTTTTAATCTGGCGTGAGTTGCCTTTATCTGTCGGATGGTAAGAGCGCATCTCGACCGATTTTGGGTACTCATATGGCACCTTGATATTTGGGTCGGTAATATTCTTTGGGATATCAACCACTACCGGACCAGGACGCCCTGTCGTGGCAATATGAAACGCCTTCTTGAGGGTGACCGCAATATCGTTAACGTCCTTCACCAGGAAGTTATGTTTCACGCAAGGGCGGGTAATACCCACCGCATCGACTTCCTGGAAGGCATCAGAACCAATGTAGGCGGTCGGAACCTGACCGGTAATGACGACCATCGGGATCGAGTCCAGATGGGCCGTGGCAATACCTGTTACCGCGTTGGTGGCTCCGGGGCCCGAGGTAACCAGACAAACGCCAGGCTTACCCGTTGCTCGGGCATAACCATCGGCCGCATGAGTTGCCCCTTGCTCATGGCGCACGAGAATATGGCGGACATCATCCTGCTGAAACAAAGCATCATATATATGGAGTACTGATCCGCCCGGATAGCCGAATACGAACTCAACACCCTCATCCTTCAAAAACTGGACGACGATATCTGCACCATTTAATTCCACTAAAATGTCTCCCAAAGACAAAAAATGCCCGTAAACGGGCCTGGAATTGTGCCCAAATAATCATGGGCACAAAGAATAAGAAACTACTTATTTTCTCAGACGAGGTCAAGATAAGTAAGTGTAATCAAGGCCTTTCTAGCCCTAATGAGATAGATCTTTATGGCTTTGCCGAAAAATCGAGGCTATATTCGAGACTGGGCACGCGTACCTTGTGTATTTGCTGTAGTACACCATAATTTACATGAGAATCAGAACATTGCATACTGACCAAACTCAAGTGACGGATTAACTTATGACACATTTCATCAAGATTTGTACAAAGATTTGCATAGTGACCGGGCTGACCCTGTTCCTGGCGACAAGCTTGCAGGCAGCCAGCTACAAGTGGACCGACGAAAAGGGCAATGTGCATTACTCCCAGCGGCCTCCACCAGGCAAGCAATACGAAAAAATAAAGATCCATAAGCCACCTCAGCCCAGCGATACTAAACCAGCCCCATCGTACAGCAGCCCGTCGTCATCCTCAGGTGATACTGGCTCAAAAGCCGTAGAAGATGAAGTGGCAAAGAATGCGAGCATCATCAAACAGAACTGTGAGGCCGCCAAGAAAAATCTAAATGTTTATCAAGTCTACAGCCGCGTTAAGGATAAGGATGGCAAGATAAGAGTGGTCAGCCCCAAAGAGCGTGAGGAGAAAATCCAGGCCGCAAAAGATGCCATTCGCGAGTTTTGTAAATAGTGCCCTACCTCAAGGTTCAAACTAACCAACAACTGGATGCCACAGGTAATAACGATTTTCGCTATGATAATTTTCTCAGGCAGGCTTCGAGCCTCGTTGCAGAGAAACTGGGTAAACCTGAGCGTTATGTAATGGTTGCGATAGAGCAACCTGTTCCCATGGTGTTTGCTGGCAATGATGAGCCCGCTGTCTTCATGGAACTTAAAAGCATCGGCCTGTCAGAATCCCAAACCCCTGATTTATCCAACGCATTGTGTGAACTGGCTCATGACGCACTCGGTGTCACTCAGGAGCGTGTTTATATTGAGTTTGCCGATGCTCCGCGAACGATGTGGGGCTGGAACGGCACGACCTTCTAGCACGATGAAAAAGTGGCTACTCTTTTTAGCAGTTTTACTCACAGTGGGAGGGATTGTTATATATCAAAACCCCGCCTACCTGGCCTGGTTTGAAAGACAGTCCGATCAAATTCTCCCTGACACAGTTACCCATAGTAAGACCTATCGCTGGCGTGATAACCGCGGTCAATGGCAGTTAAGTGACACACCGCCTGGAGATGGCATTGACTACGAGGTAGTGGAATATCACAAAGATACCAACGTTATTCCCTCTGAAAGACTAACAGGCAAGGCTGCGCCATAAACAGCCCCATAAAACTGAGCCATAAATAAGACCGACTAAGCCTGTACCTGCCTGCTATCAGCATTTAAAATATTTCCTTCACTCAATACTAAAGAAACCAGACCCTATGCGCGCCTCACAATTACTTATCGCTACTGTTAAAGAAACACCCGCCGATGCTGAGGTTATCAGCCACAAGCTAATGCTAAGGGCTGGCATGATCAGAAAACTGGCAGCGGGCCTCTACACCTGGTTACCACTTGGACTACGCGTGCTGCGCAAAGTTGAAAACATTGTTAGAGAAGAAATGAATCGCGCCGGGGCACAGGAAGTGCTGATGCCCTCCGTGCAACCCGCCGAATTGTGGGAAGAATCTGGTCGCTGGGAAAAATATGGCCCCGAGTTACTCCGCTTGAAAGACCGCCACAATAGAGAGTTTTGTTATGGTCCAACCCATGAAGAAGTGATTACCGATTTAATTCGCCATGAAATAAGAAGCTATAAGCAACTGCCCAGCAACTTCTACCAGATCCAGACCAAATTTAGAGATGAGATTAGACCCCGCTATGGCATCATGCGTGCCCGCGAATTTTTAATGAAGGATGCCTACTCATTTCACCTTGATCAGGCCTCCCTTGAAGAAACTTACCAGGTCATGCACCAGACCTATTGCCGTATCTTTGATCGTATTGGACTGGCTTATCGGCCTGTTCAGGCAGACACCGGTTCGATCGGCGGCAATGCCTCGCATGAATTTCACGTGCTCGCTGACTCAGGTGAAGATGATATTGCCTTCAGTACGGAAAGTGACTATGCCGCTAACGTAGAACTTGCTGAGGCAATCAAAACAGATGTGCCTTCTGATAACAAACCGCAAGAAATGAAAACGGTCGAAACACCTGGACAGAAATCTATTGATGAAGTTAGCCAATACCTGAAAGTAAAACCGCAACAATGCGTAAAAACACTGCTCGTACAGGGTGAAGAGTCCGATGTAGTTGCATTAGTCTTGCGTGGTGACCACGAGTTAAACGAGATTAAAGCAGAAAAGCTGGATGCCGTTGCCGCACCACTGTGTTTTGCGACTGAAGAGCAGATCAAAAAAGTAGCACAGTGCGAAGCCGGTTCGATTGGCCCTGTTGGACTGGACATCCCTGTTATCGTCGATCACAGTGCCGCCGTGTTGGTCAATTTCGTGACCGGTGCAAATGAAAGCGATAAACACCTCACCGGCGTCAATTGGGGACGTGATCTACCTGAAACTGAGAGTATTGATATACGTAGTGTTGTTGAAGGCGACCCTAGCCCAGACGGTAAAGGCTTTTTGCAAATCAAACGTGGCATTGAAGTTGGCCACATATTCCAGTTAGGCACGAACTACTCTGAAGCGATGAAAGCAACTGTACTGGATGCAGGAGGCAAGGCAACCGTGATGACCATGGGTTGTTATGGCATCGGTGTTTCGCGCGTGGTCGCCTCTGCGATAGAACAAAATCATGATGATAAAGGCATTGTGTGGCCAGATGCCATCGCCCCATTTCAGGTCGTCATTTTAGCCATGAATATCAAAAAATCTGGGCGTGTTAAGGCTGCAGCCGATGAACTATATGCTAAATTTATAGAAGCAGGTATCAATGTGCTGTTTGACGATCGAGGAGAGCGGCCTGGTATTATGTTTGCGGATATGGAATTAATCGGTATCCCTCACCGTATTGTTGTAGGTGACAAGAGCCTGGATAAAAACATCTATGAATACAAACCCCGACAAGGTGACGATGCACAAGAAGTCCCTATCGATCAGATCATGGACTTCATCAGCGCAAAACTTAACGGAACAAACTAATTAGCATAATGATTCGGCTATTCATCATTAATATTTTTATTCTGAGCCTGCTCAGTCCGCTTGCGCATGCGTCACAAAAGCAAGTCCCTTCCGTTGAGCTACGCAACTTATTAAAACAGGCCATATCAGATGCAGATAGCTTTGAAGATCGCTTTGATGCAGAAGTCTGGTTGGTTGACATGTCGAACCGACTGGAACCATTTGTTAAGAATGATGAAAAACGTATCGCCCTACTCAAACAGGTTCACTATGAGGCGACGCGGGTAAAATTACGACCGGAGCTGGTCCTCGCTGTTATCGAGATAGAAAGCCGCTTTGACAAATTTGCAATATCTAGCGCGGGTGCGCGTGGTCTCATGCAAGTCATGCCATTTTGGTTAAAGGAAATTGGTCGACCTGATGATAATCTATTCGATATGAAAACGAACCTGAGGATGGGTTGCACCATACTTCGTCATTACATGGACAAAGAAAAAGGCAATCTGACCCACGCATTAGCCCGCTACAATGGCAGCCTTTACAGCCATCGTTACACAAGCAAGGTATTCAGGGCATTAGACAGGCGGTGGCGCTGTATTCAGTGTTAGTTAGGCACTAAAACGTAACATCAAAACTAGCCGGCACTTCCTGGTCTTCAAATAATTCGCATTTAACATTACTGACATGGGCATCATTAGGGCCATCCCAAAGCCACGCCTTCATATGACCGACTGCTTCTGGTGTACCACAGATCAACACTTCAACATGCCCTTCGGATATATTTTTAACGTAACCGGTTACGCCCAGTTCTTCTGCCTGTTGTTTTGCCGAGTCACGGTAAAACACGCCTTGTACAAGGCCGGTGACAATACATTTTTCGCAAAAACTCAATTGATACCTACCTTCGCTGTCTGCCCCGATCTGAGTATCACACCGTTCACTTTGAATTCCACATCGACAGGATAGCCAGTGATACCCTTTTTATTTTTCTCTACTTCCAGTCCGATTGCCTTGATCGTACCCGTGTACTTCCTGCCAGCGACAGTTACTGTCGCCTCTTTACCCTTAGTCAGCGCAGCGAGTTGTTCTTCCAGAGCATAAAATCGGGCAAGCATTTTGTTCGCCGCCGCCACGATGACCAGGGGTTCCTGTTTAAATTCAGTTGCGATGACCTGACCTGGTTGGGCTGTAGAACTCAAGACTAATACATCAAATGGCGCACGAACAGCACTGTACTTCAGATCAAATTGTTTGGCCTTAAGCGTTGCCCGCACTTTTTCCATTTCGGCCTGTGCCGTCGTCAGATTGTTTTTGGCCATTTGCAAATCATGATCGGATAAAACTGTGCGATCATATAGCTCCATGGCACGTTCACGTTCACGTTCTGCTTCGAGATAGTGCTCTTCGGCGCTTTTTAATTTTGCCTTGAATTCTCGAACATGTGCACTGAAGACGGAGGCATCAAGCTGAACAAGCTTTTCACCCTTTTTAACTTTATCCCCTGTCACGACAAACACTTTTTCAACAATGCCGCTGACAGGTGTTCCCAAACCTGTTCGCTGCGACCAATTTAGCTTTGCCTCGTAATCAGCCGCGAATGTAACAGCTGGCGCCAATACAGTTAACACCATCAACGCTATTTTGTATGAATTAATTTTGTTAAACGAAGAGATCATTGATTCACCTCAGAGGATACTTGTGGATGATTAACTCGGTGATTCATATCCATTTCAACATTGGCCGTCAACAAGTCCAGTTTATACCAGACCAGCACCAGTTGGTAATCCGTTTTTGCTGAATTAAGTTGGGCTTCTGTTAACTCGGTCATGCTAAAACCAAGATCGGCCTTCACTTCCATCTCATATAGTGCGCGACTTTGTTCCAGCTCCAGCTCCTTCAGCTGAAGCAACACATCTGCTGCCTCACGTTGAACCGACAATTCTTCTGCCTGATGCCAGAGACTTAAAATTTGTTGACGCAATTCTGATTCCGATTTCTGCAGCTGCGCTCTTTTTGTGTATACCTGTGTCAATGCCGCGGCCACTTCGGCATCCTGATCCGGCCTGACGAAATTATAGACCAGGGAAAGTTCCGCGCTCACCTCATCTGTTGTCCCAATATCACTTTCATAGCCATAGGCCTCAACGCGCCCTTTCAATTCTAAACCCAGGCTGTCGCGTGCTATGCCCACATCTTTTTCTGCAGCCCTGATCTCATGGCGCAATGCATTTATATGGAGGTTTTTTTCAAGAGCCTGCTGCTGCAACAATTCCACTTCGGGTAATTTATTTTTAAGCGCCATAAGCGCTGGCATTGACAGTGTGGCGGGTAATTGGCCTGGTCGATTCAATACCTCTGCAAGCCTGGCACGCGTCTCACGTTGTTGGTTTTCGCTTTGGTAGCGCGCAACACGTAGCTTCTGATACTCTGCTTCACGCCGAATGACGTCGAGGTCTGTCCTTTGTCCCAGTTCACGACGGTCCTGTGCCTTATCGAAGTTTACATAACCCACCGCCATTGATTCGTTGTATAAACTGAACTTGAGATCAGCCAGCAGAACATCAAAATAGGCAGACATAATCTGTAAACGGCGCTGACCCCGAGCATCATGATAGGCCAACTCACGACTATGCTTGAGTTCTTCAACCGCTGCTAACATGGAGTCAGTACGACCAAAATCATAAAACGTTTGTGTGAAAATGAGACCTGCCCTTGCATGATCTTTTCTGCTCGCAAAAAACACTCTATCGGTATCAGTGGCATAAACACCGATATCCAGATCAACATCCAGGCCGGTATCAGATTCTATTTCTTTTTGCCTCGCTTCAGCCTCCAAACGCTCAGCATCTTTGAGCAATAGATCTGGATGAGCCTCATCTGCAAGTGAAAGTGCGTACTTCAGTGTTAGTGGATCAGGTAATTGCGAAAGGCTGGTTTCGGCAGAGCCTGGAGTGACCAGGAAAGATGTCACCAATAGTATCAACAAGCTTTTAGAAATTAAATCCATAAAGCCATTATATACCTTAAAATAACCGGGAAATGAATTACTAGATTACTTGTTTTGGCGTTTTTGGCGTTTATAGCGGATAAACGGCATTTCCTTATACGCCCCCTCAACAATAAACTCACCCATCCAAAGAAATTCCTTAGTGCCATTGGTCTTGCCAATGTGTTTATGCATACGCTTGCCGTTTAAATCAAAGAACATAATGACCGGTGTAGCCCTGACCCTGTGTTCTTTAAAGGCAAAATCTTTTTGTTTGGTCGTCTTGCCTTTAAAGTTGACCATTTCGATATCGCCTTCGATATCTATTGAGATGTTAATAAAATGCTTTTGGAAATATTCCTGTACTTCAGGCTGGTTTAAGACATTCATTTTCATGTAATGACACCACGGACACTCATCCATCTCGAAAAAAACTAATACGCCGGATTTCTTCTGTTCCCTGGCCTTGGCAATTTCTTCGGGTAGGTCACCCCAGTTCTCATGGAAAAAGAACTTGTAGGGGTCACGTGGTTTACCAGCAAACAAGTTGCTGGATAATGACAACATAAGGACTAATAATAAATAACGCACGTCTTTCGATCACTTTTTAAGCTGGGTAAGTTTACGCGAGGGTAATTTGACTTTAGGTTTTATGGCTGCTTCCAGCCAGTCCATATCAACTGTTCCGATCTTTGTTTCTACTAGCTTACCTTCGGGAGAAATCACAAATGTCGTTGGCAATCCATGTATACGGCCAAAAGGTGGCGTTTTATTTAGATCAGCCTTCAAAATGGGGTAACTGACAAAAAACTCTTCGACAAAAGTTTTCAGGTAGGTGTCATCAACGCTCTCATAATTCACCCCCAACACAACTGCATTTATACGGGTGTCCTTGACGCTATGTTTTTCATGAAATTCTATTAACTCAGGAATCTCATCCAGGCAGGGCGGACACCAGGTTGCCCAGTAATTAACAACAACCCATTGGCCTTTATAGTCTGCCAACTTATGTTCTTTACCCTGCAGATCCTGAGCCGAGAACTTGATGCTGCCCGCAAAGGCGATGACAGGTGTTAATAACAGGACGACAAACAATAATCTGGTTGTTAAATACATTCTCGTGTTCCTAAAAAATCTGATTGATACGATATATCAGACAAGTCTAAATGGCAGGAATTCAATAAAAAAGGGACCTTTCGGTCCCCTTTCGTACTTATGTACTTAACTTGTACTACAAGCGTCTACTTACTGTGCAAGATAGGCCTTGTCTGAATCTTCCGTAACACCAATCGACCATGCACCACGTGTCTTCGCATGAGTAACAGCAGCACTTGTTTCTGAAGCAGAAGGACTCGCATTGATAGCAAATACCTGTCCCGGGTAAATCAGGTCAGCATCCTTGATCTTGCCGCTGTTGGCCTTGTAAATAAGTGGCCATTGGTAAGGGTTATTGTAAACATCAGCTTTTGCTGAAATATTCCAGAGATTATCACCGCGGGCAACCGCATACTCTCCACTCGAGGCCATCGGCGCTGGTGCTGGTGCCGTGTCACCCAGTCGAGCACGCTCTGACTGCTCCTGCGCAATTGCATTTTCAGCCTGACGTCTTGCCTTGTTCGCTAGCTTGATAGCCTTGTCATAATCTTCATCAGCCAGCGCTTTTTCAGCTTTCTTAATAATCTTGGCTGTATCGCGCCACTCATATCCAACAGCTTTCGCATCTTTGTTGGCTTTTTTGGCAGCAGCAATTGCATCCTTGGCTGCTTGTTCATTTGAACCGCTACTATCAGTTGTGCTCGAGCAGCCTACTGCAACTGCAAAGACCAGTACAATCAGGCTGGTCAATTTAAGCATATTTTTAATTCTCATTTTAATTCGCTCCAGGTCTCTAAATTAGGTCGTGTCGTATATATCTTCTATATATATCTTATGTAGTTATTTTGAGCCCAAACTATCAATCAGGCCTGTCACTGTCAAGGAAATAGGCTGTTCAGGCCACCTCAAAACACGGTAATAAACCAGGCAAAGCACTGAGCAGGAATCAGGCACTTTAAATGATGCTATTTCTGTCGGCTGATGGCCTGTTGGCGTGCCTTGATCGCATATTGCTGAGCTGAAACGGCGTACTCCTTGGCCAAAATATAATCACCCAGTTCAAGCGCACTGGTGGCCTGATCCATCAACTTTTCAGCCGTTTCCAAATGCTGAGGGGAATAGATATCTGCTTTGACTTCCACAGCCGATGCAATGGTCTGTCTTGCATTGCTCATTTCCTGCACAGGAACATAGCTCGCGCATCCAGCAAGCCAGGCCGTTAGAATCCATAGCTTGAGCAGCGTTTTCACTCTTTGAATAATGTGAACTGACATGTATTACCCGGACAGATCTTCTTGTGTGTCAGATGATTGAAAGACCAAACTATCACTGCCCTTATAGGCTGTCAACCTGTGCCCAGATTGGGCCAAAAACCGATTTGCGCGATATTTTTCGAATGAAACCGAGCAATTCACTGAACGATACATAGTGAAAAAAAACCTGTAAAATCGCAGCGCATACAAACAGGAGGCATAAGTTATGTCTGTCACCATTTATCACAATCCACGCTGTTCCAAATCACGCCAAACGCTTGAGTTACTCGAAGAGAAATCTGTCGATACCTCTGTTGTTGAGTACCTGAATACTCCTCCCGATGCAGAGACGTTAAAAGAAATTATTCGCATGTTGGGCATTGAAGCAAAACAACTGCTTCGCACTCATGAAGATGAATTCAAACAGGCGGGGTTGGATAAGCAAGGCTTGGCAAACGATCAGTTTAGCGAAGATCAGATCATAGAAGCGATGGTGAAATTTCCAAAATTGATTGAACGACCTATTGTAGTCAGTAATGGTAAAGCGGCAATTGGTCGTCCACCTTCACTTGTTCTAGATATTATCTAACAGGAAATATTATGTCCGAGATCCTGGTACTTTATTACAGTCGACACGGCGCCACGGCACAAATGGCCCGGCAAATTGCGCGAGGCATTGAGCAGGTCGATGGCATTCAGGCTCGACTGCGCACCGTGGCACCGGTATCCGCTGAATGTGAAACCATATCACCTGCTGTACCTGACGAAGGTGCCCCTTACGTACAGTTAGAAGATCTCCAACAATGCATTGGACTGGCCATGGGTAGCCCAACACGATTTGGTAACATGGCTGCCGCGTTAAAATATTTTATCGATTCCACCAGCCCACTTTGGTTATCCGGTGCTTTGATCAACAAACCAGCGACAGTATTCACATCGACATCATCCTTGCATGGTGGTCAGGAAAGTACCTGTCTCAGTATGATGCTGCCGCTGTTTCATCACGGCATGACCTTGATAGGCATCCCTTATAGCGAACCGTCATTAATGAAAACACAAACTGGCGGCACACCCTATGGTGCCTCGCACTTTGCCGGCATCGATAGCGATAAACCATTAAGCGATGATGAGATAAGTATGTGTCAAACGATTGGTCAGCGGTTGGCAACACATGCCAGGGTAATGCTGGAACAGGGACTAATAAAAGTATGACCGATAAATTTCGTATCTGGCGCAACATAAACTCGTTCAGTTATGTTGGCCTGATCATTATCATTACCGTCTGGCACTTTTTTATTGCACCGCCAAAGCACACCTATTCAATAATACTTAGCGTGAGCTACGTCCTTTTGCTACTCACACCCGCATTCGGTCTTATAAAAAGATCATACCGTGTTTACATGTGGAGCAGCTATATCATGCTGATCTACTTCATGCACGCGATCATAGAAACCTGGGCCAATGCTGATGAAAAAGTTTACGCCATACTGGAATTGATACTGAGCATTACTTTCTATATCAGTGCAACGGTATGTGCCCGATATGCACGGCAACTCGCAGAAGAACAAAAGTAATTATCAAAAAGAAGCGATAGCCATAGTGTGCCGGCTATATTCCCAAACTCTCTTTAATAAATGGAATCGTTAGCCGCCGTTGTGCCTGCAGACTCGCATCATCAAGCCGATCAAGAATAGTAAATAAATTATGCATGTCGCGTGGACAATGCTTTAGCAAATAAACTGCTACTTCATCGGGCAAACCAAAACCCCGTTGCTTCGCACGTAGAGACAAGGCCGCGACTTTGTCTTCGTCCGATAAAGACTGAACCTGTACGGTCACACCCCATGTCAGGCGTGAAAGAAGATCATCCAAACTCACGCCAATACTATTGGGTGAGGCATGCGCGCTGATTCTTAATTTTTTACCGGTGTCGCGCACCCGGTTGAAAAGATCAAACAGTGCAACTTCCCACTCCGGTTTATTTACCAGTTGTTCAATGTCATCCAGGCAGATCAAATCAAAACTTTCCAGCCCTTCAAATATGGCTGGCTGCCACTGTCCTATTTCCGAAAGAGAAAGATAAATCGAGTTTTTTTGTTGATGACACATCGCCTGAGCCAGATGTGTTTTGCCCGTTGCATCACTGGACCAGTAATAAACAAAAGTCTCGTCAGACTGTAGTAGAGAAACGAGTTGTTGATTACCTACGCCAATAAAATTATCAAAGGTTGCCGCATCGTTTAGTTTGATTTGTAAAGGTATCTGGTAAACCGGCATACATTATCCAGAGTACATGCTACTGGATTTATACTGCGTTTGTAGGTAACGCAAAATGACAACAATGATAGCGGCAACGGGCAACGCTAACAAAATACCAAGAAACCCAAATAACTGGCCGCCTGCAAGTACCGCAAAGATTACTGCAACGGGATGCAGACCAATGCGATCCCCTACCAAAGCTGGCGTTAACACCATGCCTTCCAGCAACTGACCAACCATGAAGACAATGCCAACGTAGGCCAGATGTGACATATCACCGAATTGCATCAACGCGGCAATGCTTGCGATAATAATGCCGACGATAAAACCCAGATAAGGTACAAAACTAACCAGGCCGGCTATCAGACCAATGAGTAAGGCCAACTCAAGCCCTACGATGCCAAGGCCCACACTGTAAATAATACTCAAGGCCAACATCACTAACAGTTGGCCACGTAAAAAAGCGCCCAACACATCATCGGACTCTTTTGCGATTTTGCTAACCACAGGTTCACTTTTGCGCGGCAGCAACTCACGCACACGGGCAACCAGTACATCCCAGTCACGTAACAAATAGAAAGTAACGACAGGTACCAGCACGATATTGGCCGCCACTTCTGCAAGAAAAGCACCTGAGCGGGTAATATAAGTCGCAATCGTTGTCGCAATACCACCTGCCTGTTTCCAGTTTAGATTAAAACTTTCCTTCAACTGCTCAGGATCAATCACCAAACCCAAATTAAAACGTGCATTCAACCAGGGAATAAATTGCGTCTGAAGAATTTCTATATAGGCAGGAATTTTTTGACTCAAAATAATAAACTGCTTTTCAAGCATCGGGATCAACACAATCAAAGCAATAATAGCGACTAGCGTTAGCACGACAAAAACAATCACAACCGCAAGCATTCGAGGAAGTTTACGTGCTTCAAGTCGATCAACCAGAGGGTCACCAAAGTAAGCCAGAATGGCAGCGATCATAAACGGGGTCAGTACCGGCGCGAGCAAGTAAATTAAGACACCACCTATGCTTAACACCGCTAGCCAATACCACTTATTGGAATCCGTCATGCCTGGTTTTTCTCCTTAGTATCATTCATCGCCCGTTTTGACCAGATGACAATGTAAGCCAGACCACTCAGTATCGACGTTATTGTCACCAGATAAACCGTTCCCAGGATTAGCCATCCCGGCACGTCTTCTGACACCGGTAGTCCAGATAAGCTGAATAACATCAGCAGAACTAAAAAGATCTGCGCCGCTGTATTTGCTTTACTAATTAATAGAGGACTCATGCTAATGTCCTGCACCAGCAATCGATAGGCCGAAGCACCAAGCACAATCACTAAATCACGGCCAATCACTATTGCAACCAGCCATATCGGCAAATGTCCCAGCATTCCCAACATGAAATAGCTGGCTGTCATTAATAATTTATCGCCCATGGGATCGAGAAAGCTTCCCAGCCTTGATGTCCAATTGAAACGACGAGCCAGGAACCCATCCAACCCATCAGATAAACCCGCAACAAAAAACAATAACAAGGCATAACTGTATTGGTGATTCAGCAACAGATAAACCGTTGGTATAACCAACAGGATACGTAGCAGGCTGATGAGGTTAGGTATAAATTTCACGGCACGAGTCGATAAACCAGGTCAGGGGTGACTTCATTCAACGCGGCTTGCGCAGTTGCTTGCTCACCCGTTTGTGCCGGCGGCAATGTGGGCTCGGTCGTACTCGCTACTGTTTCGCTGACCAGCGTATGTCCAAGCGCTACCCCACGGGCAATACCCAACCGCCCCTGAGGTGTGGTGAGTTTAAAGATGGCATTGCTGGCCGTCAGATAAGACGGTTGCACCGAACTGACGTGGGATAGTTTTTTCAGGTAGGCCAGGACACGATTGTAATCAGCAAGATTCTTAATGTCCTTGACCTGAACCAGGACGATACCCGCTTCTGCCTGCCCCGCTGAGGCATATCGGGATGAGAGTATTTCAGCCGTGGTATCAATTCCAGGCAGCAGTACTTCATCCAATGTAGAGCCTGACATCGACCAGTCCTGACGACGGCTATCGGAATACAATGACCAACGAACATTCCAGTAACCTCCCGTGCTTTGAAAGGCCCGTCCAACCAAGACCGCCTCGGTCTGATAGCGCTGCGACGCCAGCATGATCGGTGATTCAAAGTTGCCCCAGACATCGCTGATGCGCAATGAGGAACGGTCCTTTAAGTCCAGTAATGGCAAGCGCAGGGGGACGCCTCGCTGGCGTGACTGACGCACAAGAATATTTCGGGCTTCGTGCTGAGAGTTATTAGCAATCATCTCCCGCTGGCCGCGATTATCAATCACCAGCCACACCAACGTAGCGGGCCGGGCACTACCCCAGATCGGAATATTGTTATTACTCAGCAAACGGGTCACCGCTGCTTCATCAAAACGAACCCAAAGAATCAGTTTTTTAGTCTGATCTGCACCTGGTTGTGGCTTATATTTCAAATAGCGGTATTGCTGGGCATAGCGAGTCGCCAGCTCGATGGCCTCCTGGATATTCGGATAATCTGCTGACTGAACAATATCTATTCGACCGGAGACCCGGATGATAATCCGCATAAAAGCCTGACGCAGCGCCTCGGTACGCTCTTTCTTTGCCTGGCTGGTCACCAGCACCTTGGACTCATACAGGCCTTTTACCACATCGGCATGCGCATCCGGTACGGCCTGTACCGATAAACCGGTGATAACAACGGCTGTCAGGACGATTCTGGCAACAAGCCTGGTGGTCATAACGCTAATTCTTTGCTTCATAGAACAACAATATTTTATATAGTGCACCTGCTGATTCCCTGCTCGTCGGTGAGTTGATAAACTACCCTATTATTACCTACTGTCCGAGCACAAAATAGTGCAATAACGAGGAGTTGTGAGTGTCGCAACAAAAAACTGGTTCCACCCCAAATAATTCATCCGCCCCATCGGGTCTCAGCTATCGGGATGCGGGGGTTGATATCGATGCCGGCAATGCCCTGATCGAACGGATTAAACCACTGGCAAAAAGCACCCTGAGGCCCGAAGTACTAGGCAATCTTGGAGGCTTTGGTGCCCTGTTTGAACTGGATCTGAGTAAATATAAAGCACCTGTACTGGTTGCAGGCACCGACGGAGTTGGCACCAAGCTCAAGCTGGCGTTGCAGCTGGATATCCACAACACGGTCGGCATTGATCTGGTGGCGATGTGTGTAAACGACCTGATCGTTCAGGGCGCGGAGCCACTCTTTTTCCTCGATTACTATGCCACCGGCAAACTGAGTGTGGATGTCGCCGCCGACGTTATTGCAGGCATTGCCACCGGCTGTAATATCTCGGGTGCTGCCTTGATTGGCGGCGAGACCGCTGAGATGCCCGGCATGTACAGCGAGGGTGATTATGATCTAGCTGGATTCTGTGTCGGCGCCGTCGACAAGCCCAAGGTTATCGACGGCCAATCCGTCACGGCAGGCCAGGCAATTATAGGCCTGACCTCAAGCGGCCCTCATTCCAATGGCTATTCACTCATTCGGAAAATCATCGACCACGTTAAAGCCGATGTGAATCAGGACTTTCATGGCAAATCACTGGGTGAGGCACTACTAACGCCAACCCAGATATACGTCAAACCGCTGTTGTCGCTATTTGAAAAACTTAAGGTTCATGCCCTGGCGCACATCACTGGCGGTGGTCTGTTAGAGAATATCCCGCGTGTCTTGCCGCAAAATACCCAGGCCGCCATCAATATAGATGCATGGCAGCGCCCTCCTGTGTTTGACTGGCTCCAGGAAAACGGCAAGGTCGCCGATGATGAAATGTATCGCACCTTCAATTGCGGCATTGGCATGACCCTGATCGTCGATCAGGCCGATGTTGACAGTACTATCCAGCATTTTAAGGATGAAGAGTTTGATGCAATGTTGATAGGTCAGATTGAAGCGCACACGGGTGAGCCACAGGTCATCATAAAATAAAATATGGCCGCACCTCTCAAGCTTGTTGTACTGATCTCCGGTAATGGCAGTAACCTCGGCGCGATTATCAGCGAGATCCAGCAAGGCCATCTCAACGCCGAGATCGTGCATGTCATCAGCAACCGCCCTGATGCCAACGGTTTAACCCGGGCGCAGGACGCCGATATCCCTTTCACGGTTATCGATCATAAAGACTACGACAACCGGGAAGTATTTGATCAAGCGCTGATGCACTGCATCGATCAATACCAACCCGGACTCATCGTACTTGCCGGTTACATGAGAATACTCGGTGCTGCCTTTGTCGAGCATTACATGGGTAAGTTGATTAATATCCATCCCTCACTCTTACCCAGGTACCAGGGTTTAAACACACACCAAAGAGCACTTGACGCAGGCGATGCCGAGCACGGCGCGACAGTACATTATGTTACCCCTGAATTAGACAGCGGCCCGATCATCCTGCAATCCCCTATACCGGTACTGGAAAGTGATGATGCTGATTCACTGGAACAACGCGTTCATCACGCTGAATACCAAATATACCCCGAGGCGATACGACGCATTGCATCTGGTCAGGTGACGTTCAGGAACGGTGTGGTCTACTACAATGACAAAAAAATGAATGACGAACAACGCCAGTTTGCTATCAAGTTAAACTAAGTAACCAGCCAGCCAGGGACTTAAAAAATATGAAGACCCGAGTGAAAACAATACTACATGCCTTGCTTACCAGCCTTCTGCTGGGCGCGGCGACGCCAGGCGTTGCCGGCTTATTGGAAACCGGGTTTGAAGCAACCTATGAAGTGCTTCACAACGAATTCTACCTGGGTGATGCGGTACGCACATTAGAACATCAGGACACGCAAACACGGGTCTACCGCTCGCACACCAGTCCCAAAGGCATTGCCAGCGCCTTTGTCTCAGATATTATTGATGAGACCAGCACCATCAAAATAAACCATAATCGTTTTCAACCCACCCTGTATGCCTACAACCAACACGGTGGTAAAAAAAATAAAGTCTTTCAGTTGAAGTTTGACTGGACGGCAAAAAAATTATGGAACAGTTATGCGGATAAGACTTTCCCGCTTAAGACCGAGACCCATGACTTGTTGAGTTTTCAACTACAACTCATGCAAGACATGCAGGCGGGTAAAAAATTTATTTCCTACATCATCGCTGATAAAAAACGAATCGATTCTTATCAACTAACACTAACCGAAACTGAAGAAATTGAAACACCGATGAAAACATTTTCGGCGGTAAAAATGGTGAGCAATAAAATACGTGGCAAAACACAATTTATTATCTGGTGCGCGCCAGCGCTAGGGTACTTGCCTATCAGAGTCATGAAAATTGATAATGATGGAGATGAATCAGTGCTAACGTTGAAGTCATTAAAGTTGACGCCCTAATGACAGCTCCCGGCCAGGAAGAGACAATCGGGAAACGCTACACCGGTGCTATTGAGCGTCTGCTCCACACTGGGTAGATGCCATTCGAGTCAGTGCGAGATACGATACGCCCACTCTTCAGCTTTCCCGGACTCACACACACCGCCGTGGCCAACGTTCGTCTACGGCTGCTTCACCCTATGTGCCAAATACGGCCGTCGGCCCTTTCCGGTCTTGGGATAATGATGTGCGATTAGCGCGACCAGTCGTTACCACAGCGATACTTGGCCCATCTCGTCAAGAAATACTGCCTTGCGTGTCTTCTTCGGGTGTTTCGTAAAGCTGCTATCGGACAGGCAAAGTTGTTTCATCGTGTTTCTCTTCGATTAGTGGTCCGGGGCACAGGATTATCCCAGGGAAAGGGACTTTATCAAGATCGCTATTGGTATGCCGATAAAGGCAGTACTATTGCTCAACCTAGAAACAAACCAAGCGAGAAGAAGAGGACTGACATAATGCAAACATTCCGTCATTGGCTATTCATTACATTACCTTTACTCATTGCTACCCTTCTCTTTCCAATTGCTCAGGCTAGCGAACTCAAACAGGCTAGCGAACTCAAACTTGCCTTGGCCAATTCGACCTGTGATGCCATGGAAAAGGTCGGCGATTTATATCGTCGCAATCACCCTGTTAAATTAACTTATATCTGTAAATCGTCCGGGCTGCTTGCCAAGGGTCTGAATGGTGGCTCGCTGAAAGCCGACCTGTATATCTCAGCCAACCGCAAATGGATGGATTTTGTCGTTGCAAATGGCCTGGCGGCATCGGACCAAGTTTCCAGCCCATGGGGTAATGCCCTCGTCGTGGCAACCCCTAAGAATGGCACTATACAACGTCTCGACTGGCAAGATCTGGCCTCTGACAAGGTCACTACCATACTCATCGGAGACCCGAGCACCGCGCCATTTGGTCGCCACGCTAAAGAATCACTTGAAGCCTCCGGATTATGGGATCGTGTAAAAGGCAAGATTCAAACGCGAAAGAACATCAGATTGCTGGCGAAGTCGCTTGGCAGCTCCAGCCCAAGTACGGTTGGTATATTGTTCAAAACCAATTTGACGGATCAACTTCGACAATTGCTCACCGTCAAAAAAAGCTTGCACAAGCCCATTCGCTATTACATGGCGCCACTCAAGCCCGCGGCTGGCAACGCGGAAGTCACAGACTTCCTCAATTTCATGCAAAGTCATGCCGTTAACGGCATATTTGAAGCCGAAGGTTATGATGTGAGCGCACCTTGACTCATCGTTCATCTGCATCGAAACATATCCTGATCATGGAAAGAGGCTGGCGCTAGATGTTCGCCTATTACAGGAATTGCTCATTATTTAAACAGCTGATTCTGCCGATGATCGTTGTCGGGATCATCGGCGGGAGCGCCATTATCGGCTCTGCCTTTGTGCTGCAAAACTCCGTCAAGGCTCTGGGTGAAATATACACGGCTAGCGGTGATCGACTCAAAACCCTGCAGGACATAGACAAGGAAATTGCCAATGTAAGGGCTTTAAGCCTTAGGCATCTTGCCAGTGAAAGCGCTCAAAACATGAAGCAGATCAGGATTGATCTGGATAGCATCGAGCAGCAAATTAAAATCTATTTGCCGACCATTGCCGTTCGCGATATGCCCGCACACCAGGCAAGACAACAGGAAGTCGTTGTCCTGAACAATACTCTCGCCACCTACCTGGCAGGCATCGACACAGCCGTAATACAGAGCTCGGAATTTGAAAAGGAGTCCGCGTTCGATATGTTGACCCGGGTCGAGAGCAAGCATCTCAGTGATATCCAGAAGGCGATGCAAACCCTGATTCAGCACACCATCGAAGATATTGCCGCCAGCCGTGAAGACCTCATCTCCGCAACAAACCGCAGTCTGAAAATCAATTTTGCAGTAGGCATACTGGGGGGCATGATGCTCCTGTTAATGGCCTTCTATGTGTCGAGGCGGGCCAGTATACGGATTTCCGAACTGCTGAGATGGTCGCAGCGAATTTCCGATGGCGACCTGTCGAATCAACTTATTTCAAACGCCTGGGACGAGATTGGACAACTCACCAATGCGATGGGCAGCATGGTCCGGAGCCTCGCACGCGGTCGCAGCGAGCTTGAAAAGGCCCGAAAAAACGCCGAGACGGCGGCAGAAGAGCTGCGCCTCTATGCCAACGCATTTGACAGCAGCGGCGAGGCCATGCTGATCTCGGATCGCTTCAATAAAATCATCAATGTCAACGCTGCCTTTATTGCGCAAACAGGATACAGCCTAGAGGAAGTCCTCGGCAAGAATCCACGGATGCTGAGCAGCGGCAGTACATCCAGGGCCGTGTATGAGGATATGTGGAGTTGCCTACAGAACAATGGCTATTGGAACGGTGAGCTCTTGGACCGGAAAAAGACGGGAGAGACGTATCCCAAGTGGGCTTCCGTTTCCGCCATCCGCGATGCGGACCAGGCAATCATGTTTTACATTGCCAGTTATTCCGACATCAGTGAGCGCAAGGAGAACGAGGCACGCATCGATTACCTTGCCCATTACGACTCCCTTACCGGCCTGATCAACCGTTACAACCTGGAAAACCGCCTCGACCAGGCGCTGCTTTCCGCCCATCGCGACGACCTGCGCGTGGCGGTGATGTTCATCGACATGGACCGCTTCAAAAACATCAACGACTCCCTGGGTCATCATATTGGCGATCAGTTGCTGATCGAAGTCGGCCGGCGGTTGCGGGATAGCACGCGGGAAAGCGACATCGTTGCGCGTCTGGGAGGCGACGAGTTCATCGTCGTGCTCACGCGCATCACAGACGAAATCGATGCCGCACCGCTCGCCGACAAGATTCTACATTCGCTTGGCCAACCCTACGTCCTCGACGGTAAGGAAATGCACACCAGCCCCAGCATTGGTATCGCTGTCTATCCGCGCAACGGCGAGGATGGGCCGACCCTGATGAAAAATGCCGATATTGCCATGTATCACGTCAAGGATCACGGCCGAAACAATGTCCAATACTTCTCGCCGACGATGAATGCCATCGCCAGCGAGCGTCAGGGACTGGAGAACGACTTGCACCAAGCCTTGCGCAACGACGAACTGCATCTGCATTATCAGCCACAGGTGTGTGCCCACGATGGCAGATGTTTTGGCGTCGAAGCCCTGGCACGTTGGTGTCACCCGCTGCTCGGTGACATCCCCCCATTGAAGTTTATTCCCATTGCGGAAGAATCCGGCCTGATCGAGGCCCTGGGAAGCTGGGTACTAGAAGAGGCCTGTCACCAACTGAGCGAATGGCGGGCGGAAGGGATTGGGGACATACGCATGGCGGTCAACCTCTCCGCTCAACAACTACGCTCCCCGGACCTGGTTCAATCGGTAGATGCGCTGTTAAAGCGCCATGGCCTGAAGGGCAGCGATCTCGAACTGGAAATCACCGAATCGGTTGCCATGGAAAACCCGGAACGTGCCATCGGCCAGTTGCAGGCCCTGCGCGACATAGGCATAGAGCTTGCCATCGACGACTTCGGCACCGGCTATTCCTCCCTCGCCTACCTCAAGCGCCTGCCTATTCAGGTGCTGAAGCTCGACCGTACCTTCGTACGCGATATCGAAACTGACCCCAGCGATGCCGAGATCAGCGCTGCCACCCTGGCCCTAGCGCACAACCTCGGCTTGAAAGTGACCGCGGAAGGGGTTGAAACCGAAGCCCAGCGCGACTACTTAATCCAGCATCAGTGCGACTTCATGCAAGGCTTTCTGTTTAGCAAGCCCCTGACGGCTGAGGATGCCTTGAAGTTCATCCGGGAATGCTGTTCGGCAAGAGTGAGTTGACGGCCACTTTTGCAGCAAAGAACTGTACTGGGATACTGCTAGGGGTTCCGATTGTGAATGTTAGCAAGGGTCCCTTAAGCCAATTTCCAAAACGTCAGCTCCACCCCCGAAAGCGGACGGTTCCCGTCTGAAGCCCAAAGGTCTCTTCAGGGTCGAAAGCGGCTAACTACCATCTGAAAATAGTTATACCCAATCTATACTAACACCATATTTGATCAGCATACCCACACACATCAAGACAACTATCACTCGTAAATAGGTTGGGTTAATCTTGAATAAACAATGAGAACCTAACCAGGCACCAATAATTTGACCCGCCATCATTGCGAACCCAAGCAACCAGACAAGTTGCCCAGCGGCTATAAAGATTATAAGCGCGGCAATATTCGTTGAACAATTAAGTGCTTTGGCAATAGCTGTTGAGTCAATCAAACAATGACCTCGACAGGAATTATTAGCCAATGCGAAAAATGATCCTGCACCTGGTCCGAACATGCCGTCATACCAACCTACTGCTGGGATAACGATATATTTATATTTTCTTTCAGACAAGCGCGGAGTTGATCCACCCTTTTTCGACATCGGTGAGATTATAAAATAGAGTACTATAAACAAAAGAACGATGGGAATGATAAAAGATAATACGTCGACATTAATAAACTGAACAACTATCGCTCCCATTGCAGAACCAACGAACGCGAGCAGCATAAGATATTTAATATTATGCCAACTCATTCTTTTATGTTTTAACATCATGTACGTTGATGTTGCTGTTCCCACACTACCCTGCAACTTGTTAGTGCCGAGTACTGCCAGAGGGGGGATGCCGCTTATCATTAAAGCCGGCATTGTGATTAAGCCGCCACCGCCTGCCAGCGTATCAATAAAGCCAGCGGCTATCGCGACTAAAAAAAGTACGAATAGTAACTCGATTGTGAACCCACTGAATTCCAAAGATTACTCCTGGCTTTTTGCTATCAGACTAACTTCTTTAACTATAAATATTGACACGTGCCTTTTTGAGGTCCACATGGCAGCACCATGTAGTGTTGTAATCATTTCGTTTTGATAGGGCGTGCATCCCATGCTGGATGCTACAGATAGATTGACTATGCCTTTGGTAGCGTAACGCCTTCCTGTCCCTGATACTTTCCGCCTCTGTCTTTGTATGAAGTCTCACACACTTCATCCGACTCAAAGAACAGCATTTGCGCGACGCCTTCGTTGGCGTAGATCTTTGCTGGCAATGGTGTAGTGTTTGAAAATTCCAGGGTGACGTGACCTTCCCACTCGGGTTCCAGTGGCGTGACATTCACAATGATGCCGCAACGGGCATAAGTTGATTTACCCAAACATATTGTCAACACGCTACGCGGAATACGAAAATATTCAACCGTCCGAGCCAATGCAAAAGAGTTAGGTGGGATAATACAAACATCGCCTTTGAAGTCGACGAAGCTATGTTCTGAGAAATCTTTGGGGTCCACAATCGCGGAATTGATATTGGTGAAGATTTTGAACTCATCGGCACAGCGCACATCGTAGCCATAGCTGGATGTACCATAGGAAATAATACGGCCGCTGCCATTCTCGCGAACCTGACCCGGCTCAAACGGCTCGATCATCTTTTCATCTGTCGCGGCACGACGAATCCACTTGTCTGATTTAATGCTCATGGTTTAATACTCATCTAGATATCCCAAAAATCCAGCCGGCATTATAAACGAAAAAGGCGCCGTATAAACGACGCCTTTTTCTTGTTCCCAGCTAATTCAGCAATTAGGTATTCTGAATTACTATCTTGGGGAACGCCGCAGAGTGGTCTTTCGCCCGCTTGGACAATTTCGCACCTACACGGCGAGCAATTTCACAGTAAATTTCGGTGATACGACTATCCGGATATGCCACAACAGAGGGCTTACCACCATCTGTAGATTCACGAATACTGATATCCAGTGGCAATGAGCCCAGCATAGCAACATCGTATTGATCAGCCATACTCTGACCACCACCCGAGCCGAAGATATGCTCTTCATGACCACATTCAGAACAAATATGAGTACTCATGTTTTCAATGATACCCAATACAGGCACCTCGACTTTTTCAAACATTTTTAGTCCCTTGCGAGCATCCAACAGCGCAATATCCTGCGGTGTTGTCACAATGACTGCGCCAGTCACAGGCACTTTCTGTGCGAGAGTCAATTGAATATCGCCCGTGCCGGGAGGCAGATCGATAATTAAGTAATCAACGTCTTTCCA
>Ga0316206_1001204_pt1 | contig 24865 bp, 21 predicted proteins | sample 6monthpyrite_MG_FD_204942 | JGI IMG/M metagenome (GOLD analysis project Ga0316206, IMG submission 204942) | Microbial mat bacterial communities from mineral coupon in-situ incubated in ocean water Damariscotta River, Maine, United States -... | ecosystem: Environmental > Aquatic > Marine >... | reverse complement strand
GCAATATGGGATGAAATCAACCTATTAATTAATCAATCTATAACTGAAAATGAACTAACAAAGGTTAAAAACAAATTCCAAACAGCTAAAGCCTTCCAAGAACAAAGTTTATTAAACAGGGTAATGAATATTGCAATGTTTGACTTAATGGGGAAATTAGATGAAATTAATAACGAAAATGAAATTTACAATCAAATCTCAGTCAAAGAATTAATGGATTTTTCAAAACGAACATTTAAAAAATCTAACACTTCAGTTTTAACCATAAAAGCCATTAAATAATGAATAGAAATATAGCTCCCGATTTTACAAAAGCTCAAAAAATAGATTTAGTTTTTCCTCAAAAAATTGAATTAGAAAATGGCATTCAGTTATTTTGGTTAAACGAAACTCAAGATGACACAGTAAAACTAGACATCAGTTGGGATGCCGGATCAAAATATCAAAACAAAGCTTTGGTAGCATCTTTTACTAACGCTTTATTACTTTCTGGTTCTCCAGATCTAAATGCCCACCAAATTTCCGATAAAATTGATTTTCAAGGTGGATTTATTTCGCATGATGTTGATAAAGACAATGGAGGCATAACATTATACGGTTTAAACAACAAAATAAGTGACATTTTTAGTGTGTTTTCTACCGCGTTTAATCAGGCCGTTTTTCCAGAATCAGAAGTCAATAAGTTAATTGATATTCGAAAAAATGGCTTTAATATATCAATGGAAAAAGTGAGTACTTTATGCCGTCAATCTTTTAATAAAAATGTTTTTGGAGATGAAACAGGCTACGGTAAAGTTGCTCAATTAGATGACTTTAACAAGGTAAACCAACAAGATATAGTTGACTTTTACAATACATTCTATTTAAAATCAAAACCAACATTATTTTTAGTTGGTCAGGTTGATGATGATTTTATAAATGAATTAAAAAAATGGTCTTCAAAAATGGGAACCACTACCCCCACTTGCCCTCCTCAAAATTTTAAACAAACCAAAGGGAGAGTTGAAATCAAAAAAGAGGATGCAATTCAGTCAGCAATTAGAATTGGCAGATTAATGATTCAAAAAAATCATAAAGATTATTATAAATTTCAAATTCTAAACACCATTTTAGGGGGGTATTTTGGTAGTCGATTAATGGCTAACATCAGAGAAGATAAGGGTTATACTTACGGTATTGGATCTGGCTTGTCTGTTTTGGATGATTCAGCATATTTTTTTATTTCGACAGAAGTTGCAAAAGACGTTACTGAATCAACAATTACAGAAATATACAATGAAATAAACCGGCTTAAAAATGAGTATATTACCAAAAATGAGCTTGAGAAAGTAAAAAATTATTTATTGGGTGAATTTTTAAGACATGCTGACGGTCCAATAGCAATGATGGAGAATTTTAAAAACATATTTTTCAATAATTTAAGTGAAGATTATTATACAGATTTTATTCATGCCGTTAATGATGTAACACCTCAACAATTAAAAGATTTAGCAAATAAATATTGGGATAAAAATGAATTTTTAGAAGTGATTGCAGGGTAATGTTAAACCAAACCTAACAGGTTTTGAAAACCTGTTAGGTTTACAAAAAATAATACTATTAAAACAATAAAACAACATATAGACATTTTAATTTTACTCTTGGTAGGGTTTGTTTTGCGTTTTTCAATCCCGTTTATACATTCGTATTCAAGTGATGAATTAAGTGCCATTACTCGCTTAAAAATTGATGGTTTTAAAAATATTTTAGACCAAAGTGTAATGACGGGAGACATGCACCCGGCAGGCATTCAATTATTTGAAGAATTTTGGTCGGCACTATTTGGCACGTCTGAAATTGCTTTGCGTTTCCCATTCGTTATAATGGGAGTTTTATCTATTTGGTTGACTTTTTTAATTGGTAAAAATTATGTCAATCAAAAAACGGGATTAATTGCTGCAGCACTTTTAACCGTAACCTATTTTCCAATTATTCATTCTGAACTTGCAAGACCATACAGTCCAGGACTTTTATTTTCTCTTTTAACGGCTTGGTTTTGGCTAAAATTACTATTTAACGAATCAAAATCATCTAAAAATTGGAAGTACAGTATTGCACTTGGTTTAAGTTTTGCTTTAGCCATGTACACCCATTATTTTGCTTTTATGTTTGTTGGATTTATTGGTATAACAGGTTTGTTTTTTATAAAAAAAGAAAATGCTTTGCCATATTTACTTTCGGGACTAATTGCAATTTTATTATTTATACCGCATTTACACATCACAATTTATCATTTAACTATAGACGGTGGTTTACAATGGCTGGGGAAACCTAGTGATTTTTGGTTGTTTGAATTTTTATTTTATGTTTTTAATTCATCTTGGGATTTAATAATTGGGATTTTAGGGCTTATTTTACTCTCATTTTATAAAGGAAAAAAACATCAACCTAAATGCTCAAAAAGTGTATTAATTTTTGGAATATGGTTTTTTGGAATTTACTTAATTGGCCATATTTTTTCATTAGTTAGTTCGCCAATTTTAAAATTTCCAGTCATGTTGTTTCCACTTCCTTTTTTATTTTTATTGATTGGAAATGTATTTTCAAGACTCCCTAAAAAAACATTCAAGATTGCACTTTATGGGATATTAATTATGGGTTTATTATCGACTATTTTTCAAAAAAAACTCTATGGTAATGAACATTTTGGCGTTTTTAAAGAATTAGCTGAACCCATGGTGAATTGGAGGTCAAATTATGGGCAAGACAACATTTTAACTTATATGAATGTCAGTAATCCTGATTATTTGAATTATTACGCGACTCAAATAGGAGATTCCTTAACATTTAACCGAGATGTAATGGAATTTGATGAGGATAAATCAATTAGAGAAGAATTATTGCATTCAACTAAAGAATTTTGTATTGTTGGTTATAGTGGCAGATTAACATTGCCACAAATATTTGAAACTTGTAAAGAATTTTACCCAGTTATTATTGACCACCGCACTTTGAATAATTGTGCTGTGTTTTTACTAGCTAAAAATGGTCAGTCAATAATTGAGCAAAAATCAAAAACAATTGCTACCTTTTATGGTAAAACAATCAATAAAAAATGGAAATACGACACCCTAAAACATCAAACAGACCGTCACAATAGATTGGTTTATTACTCTGACTCAACACAAACTTATGGTCCAGATTTTATTTTTAAAAGTCAAAATATACATGCTAATTACCCCTATTATTTAAAAATCACAGTTGCGGCTAAAGGCTTAAAAAATGCACAATTAACGGTAAGTTTAACTGCTAAAAAAAATGGTAAAATGGTTACTAATCAAAATGGTAAAAATTTATGGGAAGGACATGACTTGGAAACTATGTTAAATTATCCAACAAACAATAATAAAGCCTATTTTGCTTTAAAAATCCCACAACAAATCAAAAAGTCAGACGATATTCAAATTAGTTTATGGAACAGAAATGGAAACCCCATAAAAATTTATTCAATAAAAATAGAAGTCGTTGAAAATATTTGGAATCCTTAACAAGGAGATTAATAATAACCATACAATAAAGTCAAAATAAAATTTGAAAAAATAAAGTCATAGAAATAATTAATAACATTAATAGCTATAAAAAACAATATAATATTTCCATAATTTTTATTTATTTCACCCGACTTAAAACTTGTTTCCGGACATTCTAGTAATCCAACAACTAAAAGATACGCACTAAATAAATTTACACAAATTTTAATCCCATAATAATACCATGGCAAGTAGTAAAACATATCTTCACCAAAAATATTATCATAATAAAAATATTTATTTATTAAAATGTGTGTTACATTAAGTAAACCAAAGGTCAGAAATAAAATAGATATTAATTTAACCCTAGGAATAGCGCTCATTTTTACTGCTCCTCCAAAAAGAGATAGACCTGAAAAAAGCAACAAAAACTTAAATATTAAACCTAAATAATCTCCGACTATCTGCATAAAAACATCTGCGGCACTATACCATTCAATGTTAATAGCGGAAGCAACTATAGACAAAAATGTAGATACTAAAAACAAAAGTAAAACATCTTCTTTAAGATTAACTGAATCATTAATTAACTTCAACGCTTTTTTCCAATTTTTTTGGGGACTAAATGGAATGGTAAATAAATACTTGATTAATTTCATAATTCTTAAAATTACCTAAAATATTGAAAGAAAAGTAAACTTTCAAATAAAATTTTCTATCTTTCCGACTGTTACCTTTTAGATAGATATAGATATTGATCTATATCAAAAAATACAACTATGAAATACATTTTATTTAGCTTACTGACATTATTTACTTTTAATTTATTTAGCCAAGATTCTCAAAAAAGTTTACTCTGGGAAATCACAAACCCCAATACACAAAAAACATCTTATTTATATGGTACTATGCATATTAGTGGACGCTTGGCTTTTCATTTAGGTGAAGAGTTTTTTGATGCGATTGAAGAAGTAGATGCTGTTGCACTTGAATCTAACCCTATTATTTGGCTAGATGAAATTTTTGCATCCCCTTATGCTGATGATTATTTAGGCAAATATGGATTTAGATATCAAACTTACAAAGGTTTTTATCAATCTGCATTTGAATTGACTATTCCTGAAAATAAAGATTTAAATAAAGCCATTTCTGGTGACCATTATTTGAGCAATTGGATGCTCTATCGTGAAAATAAAAGTAAACTTGATTTTCAAGAAGAAACTTTTTTAGATTTATTTATTTATCAAGCTGGTTTAAAGTCAGGTAAAAAAGTATATAGTCTTGAAAACTTTTCTCAAACCACACACTTTAGCAAGATGGGTAGTATGTCTGACCCAGAAAAAAAAGAAACAGATGCTTGGTATGATAAATTAACTGAGGATGAAAATGCAAATGAGTTAATCAAAGAAGCATACAGAAACAAGGATGTATTACTTTTAGACTCATTGCACAGTCAAGTTAATTCTGATAATTTTATGAAATGGATGTTAGATGTAAGAAATGACATTATGGCAACCCGAATTGATTCATTTATTCAAAAAGAAAATACCAGTTTATTTATTGGAATTGGTGCTGCACACTTGGCTGGTGAAAAAGGAGTAATCAACTATTTAAGAAAGCTAGGTTACACTGTTGAGCCAATGACAACAACAATTACAGATAAAGCCAAGGATAAAAAAGAAGCATACGATAAAAAGAAAAGAAAAATTGAATATACGACTCAATTCGAGTCCGAAATGTTTAGCCTAAAAATCCCAGGAAAAATGTACGAAACACCTTCTGGTGCATATTATCAACGTCAATTTTTTTCGCCCGAATTAACAAATGGATCTTATTTTTCAGTTAAACTTTTAAGTACTTATAGCTATTTTTCAAAGGTTAAACAAAATCATTTTATTGAAAAAATTGACAGTATTTTATTTGAAAGTATCCCTGGTGATATTTTATCAAAAAAATCAATTACAAAACAAGGATACAATGGGTTAGATATTATAAACAAAACGACCACGGGCAACTATCAACGTTATCAGATAATTTTAACGCCTTTAAACATTATTATATTTAAAATGGGGGGTAAAGATAGTTTTGTAAAAGACATGGGAGACGGATTTTTCAATTCTATTCAACTAAAAAAACAAACCGATAAATGGGTAAAATTTAAATCAATTAAAAATGATTTTGAAGTAGATTTACCTAATTTTTATTCGGCAAAGGGAAACACACATATTACTGCTTTGTATGAACAAATTGAATTAGAAGCATACGACAAAAAAGATAAAAATTACTACTTTTTAAAGCGTGCATCACTTTATGATTTTCAATTTATTGAAGAAGATAACTATGAATTAGATCGCATTGCTGATCAATTTTGTGAAGGACTTGATATTGACTCAGTAGATGTGACAATTTTAAAAGACACTAAATTTCCGACTGCTATTGCTAGTACATTAACAGCAGATAGTAATTATATGGAAATGAAAATTGTAATTAGAGGTGCTTTTTATTATTTATTAGCAAATGTGTCTCCTTACAAACGTGAATCAAATTCATTTTTTGACTCGTTTAAATTTAATAATTGGAAATATGATTTTGAATTTGAACAAAAGGTAGATTCTACACTGTTATTTACAACTAAGTCTAACTATTTATATCCAAATATTTACACTGATTTATACACTAAAGCCTATCAAATTAGGCAAAAAAACATAAAAAAGACAAAAGAAGATAATTCATTTAAAAGTTATAATGAAGAACGTAATTATTATTCAGAAAACTATGAACGTATAAATGTTTTAATGTACAAATTCCACGACTACGCAGAATATGAAGACATAGATTCTTTATGGAGCAGTGAAATTAAACTCATTTCTAAAACTAACAAATTAATACTCCACCGAAAAACAACTAAAAAAGAAAATGGAATGTATTATATGGAAGCAGATTTTACAGACACTAATAGTTGTAGAATGATTAAATCAAAATACATTTTAAAACATGGTGCTATGTATAGTTTACTTACAACATTAGATACAATCGAAAAACCTAATCAATTTATAAACAACTTTTACGACTCTTTTAAACCCCTAGACACATTAATAGGCATTTCTATTTTTGAAGACAAATCTCAGCGCTTTTTTAAGAACATAAACAGCTCCGATTCTTTAACAAGAGTTCAAGCTTTTGAATCTGCAAAATCACATATCAAATTTGACGAAACAGATGTTGACCAATTAATGGATGTGATTATAAATTACAACTTTCCGTCTAAACACATTCAAGTAAAAAAACAATTAATTGCCGATTTGGGTAAAATTGATGACAAACGTGTTGTTCCATTTTTAGTTGATTTATATCCCGTTGTTGAAGACACTGCTATGTATCAATTGGCTATTTTAAATGGATTAGCAAATCAAAAAACTAAAAAAGCTTATGAAGCTTTTACCAAATTATTAGATTATGATATTCCTTTATCGTCAAATAAATGGGGCGTATCTTATATATTTTACCCATTTTATGATTCTCTCAGCTTGACTAAAGAAATTTTTCCAGATGTTTTAAACTTCTCTTTTGTTCAAGATTACCGTTCCCCAACTTATAGATTACTCTCGTCAATGATTCGTAAAGATGCCATTAAAGGTAAATCTTACAAAAAACAATATAAGCAAATATTAAGAGAAGCTAAAATTGAATTAAAAAGTCAGATTAGTTATGAGCAATCAGAACAAGGAAAGAAAAAAGGGCGATACTATTATAGCAGTTATAAAAATAAAGGCAATGATTTATTAGTCAATTATTCTACATTATTAATTCCTTTTTATAAAAAATCAGCTGTACAAGAATACTTTTTAAAACTTCAAAAAGTTCAAGACTATATTGTTCAAACAGATCTTTATTGCTTATTAGCCTCAAAAGGATTAAATGTACCACAAGGAATTTGGGGGAAATTAGCGGAAGATAATACCAATAGAAATTATTTATATAAAAGATTAAAATACTACAACTTACTCGATCTGTATCCGCAACAATATAAAACACAAAAATTAATGGTTGAATCATTGTTATACGACAAAAGTTTTGACATTGAAAAAGACAGTATGCAATTTGTAAATAAATTCGAAATCACAGTCCAAAACAAAACGGGCTATGTCTATTTTTACAAAAGTAAAGGCGAAAAAGATGACGATTGGGAATTGGATTATGTTGGCCTTCAACCAAGTGATACAACTGAGGTAAATACATCTAAATTCATAAGAGAAAAAGGTATTGAAATTGAAAAACACAAAACTATAGATGAAATTATTGAAGATGAATTAGAGAGCATACAACTAGAAGGACATAAAAGAGCTAAAAAAAGAAGTAGTGGTAACAACTACGGCTGGTTTTGGTAAACATTTCAATACATCACAAGTGAAAGAGCAAATCATCAACATCTTAATCATTGACGACAATTCAACTGACTCAAATGAACTTTACAACATATTAAGGTCGCCTGGTAATAATATTTTTAAAGCTAAAAATAAAGATGAGGCCAACCTTTGCATTACAGAAAAACAAATTGCTTTGGTCCTTTGTTCGGTTGACAATGACGATTTTGATTTTTTTAAATTCATTGATTCTGTTGCGTCCGAAATTACTGCAAAAGGTATGTTTATAATTGCCACTGCAAAAGATGGCGAAAGTGTTTACAACCTTGTAAAAGGGATGAAAAGAGGTGCTGTGGATTATTTACTTAAACCATTTATACCTAACCTTGTTAAAGCTAAAATTGATGTTTACAAACGTATTTATTTTAAAAACAAGCGAATATCTAATTTACTCGAAAATATTTTACCTCAAAAAACTTTGATTGAATTTAATAAATACGGTAAATCTACACCTCAAAAAATTAAAAATTGTTCGGTTTTATTTACTGATTTTGTTGGTTTTTCTGATAAGACCACCAAAATGACACCTAAGGAATTAATAAAACAATTAGATTATTATTTTTCTAAGTTTGATGAAATCATTTTAAAATATAAACTCGAAAAAATAAAAACAATTGGAGACGCTTATATGGCTGTAGGTGGTGTAGGCACTGAAAACGAAAACATAGAACTACGTACAGCACTCGCTGCATTAGAAATTAGGGATTTTATGAGTAACCAAATTGTTACACGTCAAGCTTTAGGTAAAGATTTTTGGGATATTCGAATAGGCATTCATTCAGGTGATTTAATTGGAGGGGTGATTGGAAAACATAAATTTTCTTATGATGTTTGGGGCGACACAGTAAACATTGCAGCAAGATGTGAGCAAAATTCAATCCCTCATCACATCAGCATTACGGCATACTTTAAATCTAAAATTGAACCTTATTTTGATTTTACACCGAGAGGTAATATAAAAATAAAAAACAGAGGTGAAGTTGAAATGTTTTTTCTAAATAAAATTAAACCTGAATACTCTCTTTATCACCACGGTAAAAAAGCAAATGATGAATTGCGTAAACTGGCAAAACTTCCAAATGCAGATTTTGATGGGTTTAGATTTTTTATAATTGCTAAATTAAAAGCTGAATTATCTGACGACTTAACATATCACTCAATAGAACATACGCTAAATGTTGAACAAGCAGTATTAAAATACGCCAAATTAGAAGGACTCGATAAAGGGTGTATTTTTAGATTGCAAACTGCAGCTATTTTTCATGATGCTGGTTTTTTAATTGAATACAAAGACAATGAACATATTGGCGTGAAAATATTAAACAAATATGCTTATGAGTTTGGCTATTCTGATATTGATTTAAAAGTGATTGAAAAAATTATTTTAGCAACAAATAATCGTGTCGAACCACAAACATTGAGTGAAAAAATAATGTGTGATGCTGACCACGACTATTTAGGTAGGCAAGATTATCACCATGTCGCTAAAAAGCTATATGATGAACTCGCCATTTACGACCGCAAATTAGCCCCTAAAGAATGGATTGAAATGCAAATAAATTATTTAGAAAATAAACATAAATATTATACAACATCTGCTTTCAATTTACGACAACAAGGAAAAGAAAAGCGCATAAGAGAGTTAAAATCTAAATTAAATAAATTATAACTATTTTACTTCAAAAAACAATTCTAATAATTCGTTACTATTTTTTATTGATATTTTTTGTATTGGACTAGCAGTATCTGAAACATTATAAGCTGTAGTCCCTGAAGATGTTGTTATATTTTGTGACGGCGCATTAGGTTTTGTTGTTTTTGACTTTAAGTCTTTTTCTTTTTTCTTTCTAGTTACCTCTTTATCTTGTCTAACAGCGTTTACTATACTCTCATTTGGTGTTTCTTCTAGTATTTCCTCATTTTCAAGATTAGAAACACTCTTTTCTTCCTCAGCTACTGTATATGCATATGTTTCAAGAACAGGATTGACATCTGCATCTGCTTCTACAGCATCATCAAGCACAGGTTCAAAAGAAACTGAATTTATTACATCATTCGCTAAATCTTCTTGTTTATTTTGCTCCTCATTTAATTCAATCAAATTCCTTACATCTAATGATATTGGTGTTTTTTCATCATCTTTATCTAGGGTTAAATCACCTAAATTATCTTCAGAAGATTCAAGTTTTTCTATTTCAGCCGGGATTTCATTTTTTAAATTTTGTTCATCCGTAAAAGTATTTTCCTCTTCAACAACCGAAACATCTTCAAAAGCCAAAGACTCTCCTTTTAAACGGTCAGTATTAAAAAGGTTTAAAAATCCAATAACCAAAACGCTTGCTATAGTCATTTGAAATGCGGGATATTGATAGATGTGTTTATCCCTAGGAAACAAAAAAAGCATCAAAGACTTATACCAATTATGGGTTGGCGTAACATTACTATGCAAATGTGCCAGTATTTTCTCATCTAAATCGGGAGTTGATTTTATTTTTTGTTGATTAAACGACTGTTGCGTTGACAATAAAAATGTTTTCATTTCATCAAACTCTGCTTCATTCTCAACATAACCTGACACCAGTTTTAACTCACTTGGAGTAAGCTCAACATATTGTTTTGATATAATTAATTTTTCTGCATCCATTATTCTGCAATTATTTTTCTATATACTTCTAATTTACTTGCCAAGGTTTTTGTTACATTATGTAATCTTGACTTTACTGTTCCCTCATTGATGTCTAAAACATCTGCAATTTCTTTTAATGATAACCCTTCAAAATGTCGGAGCATAAATACTTCCCTATGTTTTTCTTTTAGCTTGTTTAATTCCATTTTTAAGCTTTCCGAAAAAGATTGCTTATCAAAATTTACATCTGCTAAATCATCTACAGACCGTCCTTCAAAACCATCTGGTACATCATAACTTGTGTTTTTTCTTATTTCAACACGTTTATACTCATTTTTACACATATTAGCAGCAATTGTAAACAACCAAGTTTTAAACTTTTTAGTTGTATCAAACATTTTGGGACGGTCTATTATTTTACCAAATAATTCCTGTGTAAAATCTTCAGCTTTTTCTTTATCTTGCCATAACTTGCGGTTAAAAAAATTCACTAAATAATTACCATATCGTTGATAAATTTGTTCAAAGGCTTTCCTATCTCCTTTAATATAAAGCAGCATTAGTTCTTCATCAGAATATTTTACATAATCCTTCTTAAAAAGCCTCATTCAGTTTTACTATCCTCCGTTGTCGTACTGTTTTATAATTTTGCTAACTATTTGTTCTTTATTCACTAATTTTGACAGCAGTTGAATTCCTAATTTTAAAGATGTGTTGTCTTTATTATTCAAAACATTCAATTTATATAAAGTTAAAAGTGGAGGTAAATAATTAGAATACAACTCCATTTCATTAGCTGTTAGTTTAAATTTACTTACATTTTCTTTTTGAAGTTTAATCCAAAGGTCATTTAACTTTTTATATTGATTAGAACTATCTAATTCTAAACTTAGACCTACTAAAAATAAATTTTGAACGTGCTTACTGTAAATATTATGATTTACTGTGCTTGACAAAAAAACTGGTTTTTTACTTTTCAATAATCTGCTTAAATAAATTGACTTTGATGTTTTATCAAATTCTTGACTGAGTTGAAGTTGAGTCAAAATTCTAGTTAAATAATTTTGATTATTTAGCAAATCAAGTGAAACAATTACTGTTTGATTTGAAATTGATTCTGTTTGTTGCAAAATAAAAAGCGGATAAGTATCTTCTAAACCGTTAGTAATTAATACAGATTGATTATTAATAGATGATAATTCGTTACGGTAATATTGTAAAATATTATTAGAATATTGTGATTTTAGTTGAGTAGAAAGTGACTTTTGGGTATCTATATCTCCAGAAATGATAGCTGTTTTGAGTTGATTTTTTAATTCTCCACTTTGTAAAACACACCCAAATGAATTAAAAGTTGCTAAAATGATAAGTATGTAAAAAATCTTCTTCATTATGATTGATTTGCTATTTACTACAATCTGTTTTAAATAAAGTTCAATAAATATTGTAAATATAACTAAATTAAATTATTATGAAATTAACAAAAAAATTAATTCCTTTTTTATTTTTACCTTTTCTATTTTTAACATCTTGTGGGTCTGGTGACGCTGCAAAAATAGCAGACAGTTATCATGATTTGCTAAAAGCGGGTAACTATGATAAAATTGCCGACACTAAATTATCTTCAGATGCAACCTCTATTACACCTAAATCTGATTGGGTAGGTATGTTTAAGTGGGTTGGAGAAGAGTTAGGTGACATTAAGACAATCGAAAAACTATCGGGATTCAATTCAAGTATGAATAATGGCATAACAACAGTTGCATTGAGGTATCAAATTAATTATACCGATAATTCAACAATATATGAGCGTATTATTTTAATCAGAGATGAAGCAGAATTTGAAATCGCAGGTTTTGCCTGGAATGAAAATTTAGATGAATTACCAATGCCAAAATCTAAATAATACCGAATTAAAATTGAAATGCGTTTTTTTTCATTTCAATCAAAAATCACGTCAAAGTATAATCGGTATAGTATTGTTTAAACAATTTAAGTTTTTTTAAAGTCAAGCAAATTATTGTTTGGCTTTTTCTTTTTTCTATCAAATCTATTAAAGCGATAACCTAACTTAAATGCACCCCAAATTTGAGATTGAAAGGTAGATATATTATAAGTATATGCGACTTCAATACTCCATGTTAATTTACTTTTTTTTATCCGTTGAATCCCAAAAGGAATGTATAATTGATGATTTAAAACAGTAGGGTCTTGTGTTGCTTTATCGAATACACCTAAATAGAAAGTTGTATTTAAAATTGAGTTTCCTAAAAAGTGATATTTACCTCCAGCAAAATAAGATGGACGAAATGTTTTTAAATTATCAACACCAGCACCAAATTCTAAATTTATTTTCGGTAACACAAACCAATCAAATGATACCCCCACAATCCCTGACGGTCCAAATGCAATTGCATTTATGCCAACTGGATATTTTGCACGTCTATTTTTATAGATTTTAGTACTATTTCCTTCATAAGATAATCCTACTATCGGAATCAAGGCAAACAAGAATATTAAATATTTGATTTTCATATTTAACTTCAATAAAAAATGGTTCCAATTTAAAATCTCCATGAAAATGCTAAAGAAGGCATGATTGGTAATTGATTCACTTTTTCTTGCGTCACTCTATTCACATAAAATATATTTTGACGGCTATAAGCATTTGTTACCCCTGCAATAATTTCCCATTTCATATTCTCATATTTTTTTGACTTTAATGTTTTTTTAACATTCAAATCTAATCTATGATAAGTTGATAACCTCCCATTATTTTGAGCTTCAAATAAAAATGTCAAGTCCGAACTGTTTGATGTGGTATAGTCCTGTGAAATATTTGTTACTTGAGGAACTTCACCTACACCTTCAGTTCTTTTAAATGGCAATCCAGATCCTAAATTCCATCTCACAGTGGTTTCCCAAGACTCATCTTTTCCAAATGTATAACTTCCCACTAAATTAATATTATGTCTTCTATCAAAAACAGGAGCATATTCTTCAAATCCATTCCATCTGGTTACTTTACCTAAAGAATAGACACTCCATAAATATAATTTTTTAGTATTATATTTCAAAACTACGTCAACTCCTCTTGCCACTCCACTTTCAATAATAAAATCTTTTTTTAATAAATCATCTACTTGAGAATTGGCTGCATTATCTTCAAATATTTTATTGTTATTGATATTTGTCATTTGTGTAAACCACTTGTAATACCCTTCAACATTTAGCGATAATTTTTTATTTAAATCTACCTCAAAGCCCCCTATGGTGTGCCACGCTTTCTGTAATCCATTTTCTATCACTATTTCTGCTCCATCTTGTTGAATAAATTTACCCGGCAAATTAGAAGGTGCTTGTAAAAATCCATAAAATAAGTTTACAACATCTTTATCTGAAGTTGTACTGGTATAATTTTGTGTGAAATAGCCTCCAGCAAATTTTGCTCTAATATGCTCTGTTAAATTGTATTTTGCGCCTAACCTTGGTTCAACAGTACCCTGTCCAACTGACGAGTAAAATTGAAATCTCACACTTGGCTCTAACACTAATCGACCTGAAACTTTTCTATAAGAAATATACGCACCAGCTTCTGGAGCTCCTGTTCTTATTGCTATTTCTTTATTTGCTTCATTAAATGTGGTAAAATCAGTTTTAAAATAATTAAACCCTAAACCGTATTCCAACTGACTTCTACCTTCTAAATAATAAGTAAAATCAAATGCCATTTCAGCTCCTAAAATAGATGAAGTACGCTCTGCTAAATTTTCTTCCTGCAATGTAATGTCATAAGACGATACATTTATTCTACCTTTCATGTACAATTGTGAATTACTTGGCACAAATGCAAAATTAGTCCCTGCTCCCCAACTTTTCCAGTTTAAATCAGAAACAGCTTGATATTTAACATTGTCGTTAAAAGAGAAACCAAACACATTAAATGCGCTTCCAGAGCCACCATTAAATGATACTTTACCGTATAAATCAGTAAAATTAAATGGTAAACCTTCTCCGTCATTAATATACGGATAAAGTGCTTTTGACGTTTGTTCTAACAAAGATAATTTTGAGGAAAACACATAAGAAACACCGCCATCTTTTGACAATGGACCTTCTAATAAAATTTTAGTAGAGAAAGGAGAAGCCCCAATTAACCCTGAAAATCGTTTAGAATTTCCATTTCTATATTTAATATCCATGACTGATGAAATTCTACCACCGTATTTAGCATTAAAACCTCCTGTATAAATATCAGCTGTTTTAATTAAATCGGTTTCAAAAACTGAGAAAAATCCAATAGAGTGAAACGGATTATAAATGGTCATCCCATCTAATAATATTTTATTTTGAATTGGTGTTCCTCCACGTACATAAACTTGTCCTCCTTGATCTCCTGTTGAAACAACACCTGGAACAGTTTGAAAATAGGTTGCAATATCGGCATCTCCACCTGTAGTTGGAACTCTTAATATATCTTTAGCTGTAATTTTAATAACAGAAACTCGTGGATCTACTTTTAAATTTTTTGCTTCACCATCAACTTCAACAACTTGCAACAGTTTACCTGCTTTTAGATCAATGTTTAAAGATAATATTTCGCCGTTTTTCACTGTTATCTCTTTACTGAAAGCCTCAAACTCAACATTAGAAGCTTTTAAAACATAAGTTCCTGCAGGCACTTTTGGTATAGAATAAAACCCATTAAAATCTGTGTTAGCTCCTAAATTTGCTCCCTCAATAAAAACTTTAACAAAAGGCACAGCATTCCCATCTTTTTCACTTTTTATAAACCCCCTAACAGTAGCCTGAGCAAATGCTCCAAGTGACATAAAGGCAATAACTGAAACTAAAAGTAAATTTTTTAACATAAATATTTGAGTTTTACAGAGGCAAAGATAATCATTTAATGATAAAAATGTTAATTAAACCTTTGTTGCTTAGTAAACGGTAATAATTTTGAATTAAACGGTTTAGTTTTATATTTAATAAGGTGCTTAATTGTTATATTTTTCTTAATTTTACATATTATTCTTATGGATTATATAGAACAATTAGATCGTGCTATTTTACTTTTTATAAATGGATATCATTCCCCATTTTTTGATGAAATGATGTGGCAAATTAGCCACCAGTGGATTTGGATTCCTTTATACATATATGTTCTAGTTTATGCTTTTAAAAATTTAAAAACCAAATCTTTTATTTTCTTTATTATTGGAGTTGGTTTATGTTTTTTACTTGCCGATAGAATTTCAGTTATGGGATTTAAAGATGTTTTTTTACGTTACAGACCAACCCACAACACTGAAATACAAGATTTAATTCATACTTATATAAAATCTAATGGTGATGAATATAGAGGTGGTTTGTACGGATTTGTATCTTCACATTCTGCTAATTTTTTTGCACTTTCGACATTTCTAATTCTCATTTTTAAATCGCACTCTAAATGGTGGCGTTTACTTTTTATTTGGGCTATACTAATTGGGTACAGCCGTATATATTTAGGTGTACACTACCCTTTAGATGTTATTGGAGGCGCTTTATTAGGAATCATAATTGGTATTGTTGTTTTCAAAGGATTAACTACCTTTACTGAGTTAAAAGAAATGAAATGAATTTTTTAGTTGCAAGTTTATTGGTTTTTTTAGGTGGTGGTTTAGGTAGCTTCAGTCGATTTGGAGTTGGTAAACTAACAACCATTATTAGCTCATCTAAATTTCCTTTAAGTACGCTTTTATCAAATCTGTTCGCTACATTAATTTTAGCACTGACATTATTTTATATTAAAGATAAAATTGATACAAATAGTTTTATTAAATATTTTATTGTTATTGGATTTTGTGGTGGATTTTCAACTTTTTCAACTTTCAGCTTTGAAACTGTTAGCCTTTTTAAGGACGGATTTGTTTTATACGGAATACTTAACATTATAGTCAGTTTAACATTAGCTTTTATTATTTTATGGCTGTTAAGTTCAAAATAATCCTTTAGTCATTTATGCTCATTAATTCACAAAACGCATAGTTTATTAACTTTTTAATCTTAAATCACTTTCAAAGTGTACTTTTGACTGTGAAATCGATCAAAATGAAACCAGAAAATAAATTATTAGAAATTGCAAAAGTGTTTTTTAAATTAGGACTTTTTGCTTTTGGCGGACCTGCCGCACATATTGCCATGATGGAAGAAGAGGTGGTAAACAAACGCAAATGGATGAGTCGTCAGCATTTCCTTGATTTAATAGGTGCTACGAATTTAATTCCTGGACCAAACTCAACTGAAATGACTATGCACTGCGGTCATGAAAGGGGTGGATTTAAAGGCTTGTTTATTGCTGGTGCTTCATTTATTTTTCCGGCAGTAATTACCACTGGTTTATTGGCTTATATTTATGTTGAATATGGAGATATGCCCAACATTAAGCCTTTCTTTTTCGGAATTAAACCTGCTGTTCTAGCAGTCATTGCATCTGCCATTTTTAAACTTGGAAAAAAAGCCATTAAAGGAACAGAACTTGCTGTTTTAGGTCTGATAGTTCTTGTTTTAAGTTTTTTGGGTATAAATGAAATCATAGTATTGCTTGGCGTAGGAATATTAGGTGCTTTTTACTTCTACACCAAGCACAAAGTATCAACTTCTTCAAAGTCAATAATTCCATTTTTATTCATTAACTTAAGCCTAAATGGAGTAGCTAAGTTAACAACACTCAATGTGTTTTTAACTTTTTTAAAAGTCGGCTCTATTTTATACGGTAGCGGCTATGTATTATTTGCTTATTTGAAAGTAGAATTGGTTGACACCGAATGGATGACAAATCAAGAATTACTTGACGCTATTGCAATGGGGCAGTTTACACCAGGTCCTGTTTTGTCAACTGCCACATTTATTGGGTATCAACTAACAGGCATTTGGGGTGCATTAGCTGCATCTTTAGGTATATTTTTACCTTCATTTTTATTTGTACTCATTTTAAACCCTTTAATACCAAAAATGCAAAAATCTAAATTTTTAAGAGGTTTTTTAGATTCAGTTAATGTTGCTGCTGTAGGCATAATGATTGCAGTTTTATACACCATGGCAAAAGAAACTATTTTTCCCGATTTTATATTCGAATGGAGAGCACTTGCTATTGCAATTATAAGTGGAATTCTAGTTTTTGGATTTAAAAAAGTCAATGTAATGTGGACCATTTTAGGCGGCGCAGCTTTGGGTTATTTATTGATATTGATGTAAAACTGAACTCAGATTGTAACATTTTTTTCCCAAATCATTTAAGATAAATAGTTGTGTTTTTAACTCGACTATTATATAAATTCTATTTTTTTAGATTGTTTCTTAACTATGATTTAATTCAAAATACAATGTTTTTCATAGATCAAACAAACTGAGTCAATCTTCTGTTCCAATTATCTCACAGCGTTATTCACTTCATAAATTCAAAACCTAAATATATGATTAACGCCATTAAATCCATATAAAAACTAACAATAATCACATTTTTTTAAAACTATTCTATGTGCTACATCATATTATAAACAGTCAAATACTCACAATTTTGTAGTGTACAAAAATTAATAGTGAGAATCTTAAATCAAAATAAAATGAATCGTAAACAAATAGTAAAACAAGTAGGTTTGTTATTTATGGGCGTTTTTCTGAGCCTAACAACATTAAGAGCAGAAGAACCTACTCAAACAAAAGAGTTAGACAAAAAAGATTTGACGACTGACGTGAAAAACGGAATGTCTCTTTTTGAAGGTTCTACAGGGTTTATTAATGGAGGACCAGCATGTATAACTTGCCACAACGTTACAAATAACAACCTTATTCCGGGTGGTTTATTTGCAAAAGATTTAACCGAAACAAATGGTATTATGGCTAAGTCCTTTGCCGAAACTTTACCAAATGCTCCAATGAAAGTTTCTTACGGTCAAAAACCAATAACACCAGAAGAATTGGATTTTTTAGCTGCTTTTTTCGATTACACATTTGCTAATAAAGATACACAAACATTAAAAAGCGGGTATTCAATCTTTTTTATTGGTGGAGGAATAGGGCTGATTGCAATTTTTATTCTTGTTCAGATTTTATGGATGAACAGAAAGAAAAACATGGTAAAAGAAGACATATTTAGAAGACAAAAAGGTGCGTGGGACGCAAAATTTTAATATAAACGATTTTAAACACAACAATTATGAGTTGGATTGAAGATATAATATCACCCAAAACAAGAAAATGGGAAGAGTTTTACAGAAACAGATGGCAATATGATAAAATTGTTAGATCTACACATGGTGTTAATTGTACTGGTGGTTGTTCATGGGCAATTCATGTAAAAGACGGAATTGTAGTATGGGAAATGCAACAATTAGACTACCCGCAATTTAATAAAGAAGTTCCTCCTTATGAACCAAGAGGGTGTCAAAGAGGGATTTCATATTCTTGGTACTTATATAGCCCAATTAGAGTTAAATATCCTATTGTAAGAGGGGCACTAATTGATTTATTTAGAGAGGAAAAAGAAAAAGCTGGAGGAGACCCTGTAAAAGCTTGGGCAAACCTTCAAGCCAATCCGGGGAAACGCGCCAGATACCAACGTGCCAGAGGTAAAGGTGGATTTAGACGTGTACATTGGGATGAAATTACCGAATTAATTGCGGCATCTAACATTCATACCGTTCAAAAATATGGATCTGATAGACCGATTGGTTTTTCTCCAATTCCAGCAATGAGTATGATGAGTTATGCGGCAGGGTCAAGATATTTACAATTAATGGGAGGCGTAAACCTTTCTTTCTACGATTGGTATTGTGATTTACCTAATGCATTCACAGAAATTTGGGGTGAACAAACTGATGTTGCTGAATCTGCAGATTGGTTTAAATCTAAATTTATTGTATCAATGGGTGCCAATTTAGGTATGACCCGTACACCAGATATTCACTTCTTTTCGGAAGCAAGACACAATGGAACAAAAACTGTTGTAATGTCTCCCGATTTTAGTATGGTTGCAAAACATGCCGATCAATGGATTCCAGTTCATGCTGGTTCTGATGGTGCGTTTTGGATGGCTGTAACCCACGTTATTTTACAAGAATTTCACGTTAATCGTCAGGTACCTTATTTCATTGATTATATCAAGAAATTTACAGACACACCTCACTTAGTAAAATTTGATAATAACAATGGTGTTTTAACTCCAGGTAAAATGATTCGTGCAAACGAAATTTCTGCACATAAGGATGCCGAAAATGGTGATTGGAAATTCTTAAATTTTGATACAAAAACCGGTAATTTAGTTGTTCCTATGGGGTCAACTGGATATAGATGGCAAGACAAAAAAGGACAATGGAACTTATTTCATAAAGATGGTGAGACTGGAAAAGATTACGATCCACTATTATCCTTATTAGAGAAACATGATGAAGTTTTACAAGTAGAATTTACAGAATTTGGACTTGATAAGAAAGTATTGAGAGGTGTTCCTGTTCGTTATGTAACAGATGTTAATGGAAATAAAGTTGCCGTTGCAACTATTTATGACATTACAATGGCACAATATGGTATTGGTAGAGGGCTTGAAGGTGCTTATCCAACTTCTTATGACGACAAGGATGCAGCTTATACTCCAGCCTGGCAAGAGATTTTTACTGGTATTGGTAGAAAAGAAGTTATTCAACTAGCGAGAGAATGGGGTGTTACAGCCGAAAAAACAGAAGGTAAATGTAGCGTAATTGTTGGTGCTGGAGTCAATCACTGGTTCCACGAAAACTTAATGTATCGTTCGGCTATTATGACACAAATGTTAACAGGTTGTAATGGAAAAAATGGTGGTGGAATGAACCATTACGTTGGTCAAGAAAAATTAGCACCTATGGATTCGTGGGGAGCGATTATGAGTTCTAAAGATTGGGGTACAGCTCCAAGATTACAGCAAACTCCTATTTGGCATTACATCAACTCTTCTCAATGGCGTTATGATGGCAATCAAAAATACTATAACTCATCACCCGACAACAAATTAGCCAATATGCACACGGCTGACTGGGCAGTTATGTCGGTTAAAAATGGGTGGATGCCATATTATCCTCAATACAACAAGTCAAATTACGACATTGTTAAAGACGCACAAGCTGCTGGCCATTCAACTGATCAAGACATGAGAAATTATATCGTTAACAATTAGTTGAAGGTAAACTTAAACATGCCGTTACACAACCAGATGAAGAGATTAACTTCCCCAGAGTATGGTTTATTTGGAGAGGGAATGCTATTGGTACATCTGCAAAAGGACATGAGTATTTCTTAGATCACTATTTAGGAACACATACCAATAAAATTGCTGATGAAGTTGCTGGAGATATGGTTCATGATATTGAATTTAAAAAAGAAGCTGCAAGAGGTAAAATGGACTTAGTCGTTGATATTAATTTCCGAATGGACACTTCTGCATTATATTCTGACATTGTTTTGCCTACTGCTTCTTGGTACGAAAAAGCCGACATCAATTCAACTGATATGCATACGTTTATTCATCCATTATCGGAATCAATACCGGCTTTGGGCGCGTTAATTGGACTCATATTACTTGTAAAAAGAAGACTCACTTATAAAACATTATTAGTTGTGACCAATAAAATGGATATGGTTATTTACACTGTTTTGTTTGTTCAAATTTTATCTGGACTTGGTGTAGCATTTTTTGTAAGATGGGGTTCGTCTTGGTTTGCAAGTGCACTAACACCATATTTAAGATCAGTGTTTACTTTTAACCCTGACACATCAGTATTGGCATCTGCTCCAATTTTTGTACAGCTACATGTTATTTCAGCGTTTTTAATTATTGCTTTAATTCCATTTTCAAGATTTATGCACTTTTTAGTTGCTCCTGTTGACTACTTATGGCGTAAATATCAAATTGTTGTGTGGAATTGGAACAGAAAATCAATTAGACAATCAACAAAACACACGTTTGGTAAAAGACCAAGAAACCATTAATATTATTTATTTTTTTAGTTAGTTAAATCAAAAAGTCGTTTTCATAACAGAAAGCGGCTTTTTTTATGCCAATTTATTACTTTTACGCGAAATGAAACATTCGTTTGTCATACTCTTCTTTTTTACGCTATTCATTGGCTGTCAATCTGAGCCCAGTTTAAAAATTGCCACCTCAGCCAATATGCAATTTGCTTTGGAAGAAATTGCAATTGAATTTGAAAAATCAAATGACATAAAAATAGAGTTAATAGTCAGTTCAACGGGGACGTTAGCATCACAAATTGAACAAGGCGCTCCCTACGATTTATTTGTTGCGGCTAATATGAAATATCCGACTTATTTACATCAAAAAAAATTAACAACAACTCCACCAAAAATTTATGCTTACGGTCAACTTATATTGTGGACTATGTATGATTTTGAACCAAGTTTAAGTTATTTAAAAAAAGACGATATTCAAAAAATTGCCATTGCAAACCCCGAAACTGCGCCTTATGGAATAGCGAGTCTTGAAGTTTTAAAAAAATATAATTTATACGCATCTGTAAAATCAAAATTAGTGTATGGCGAAAGTGTTTCTCAATGTAATCAATTCATAAATACCCAATCTGTGAATATTGGCTTTACAGCCATGTCTGTGGTTATGTCTGACAAAATGAAAAACAAAGGGCATTGGGTTAAAATTAATACCAACAATTATTCGCCAATTAAGCAAGGTGTTGTAATTCTTAAGAACTCAACCCAAAAAGACAATGCAAAACTGTTTTACAATTTTTTATTTTCAACGCAAGCCCAAGTCATTCTAAAAAAGTATGGTTATTTGAATGGGAATTAAAACTAACTCAACCCAACATCCAAGTCGCTAACTACCTCATCAAAGTTTTCGTTAAAAAACTCAAAATGAACTTTGTCTCCAATATGCTTAATAACATTTGTTTGCTGTATAACTTCAATAAAAGTTTCGTAGCAATACAATGCTTCTTTTAGCTTGTTTTGTTCTTCATCTGTCAGCTTCACAATACAGTCAATATATTGTTTTTTGGTACTGTGAACATTTGCATTTCCGCCATCCTCAGAGTTTTCATTTAGATTTGGCAAAGTCAAAAAAGCCAAACGTTTTAAAAAGTCATAATCCGGATTATCTTTTAGCATACAAAATAGTCTTTTCACAACAGCATGGCATGTTAAATGGTCGTGATGCCCACTAATACCATGAATAGGATAAGTCACAATTATATTGGGCTTAATTTTTTCAATGTAAGACAGAATCAATATTTCAAATTCACGTGGATCTAAATGTGCCATACCACCATCTTCATAATCTAAAACGGTCATAGAAGTTAGCCCCAGAACTTTTTGAACAGCTAACATTTCTTTATACCTCACCTCCCCCATTTGGGCAATAGACAAATTGTACTTAAATCTCATTTTTGTCGCACCTCCTTTTGTAAGCGTTAACAAATGTACTTCTTCACCGTTTTTAATTTGGCGATACATCACAGGAGCCGGTCCAAATGACTCATCATCTGGATGTGGAAATATATAAAGTGTGGTCATGGGTGTTTATTTTATGGAAATATACAAAAGTTTTATTTGTTTAAGCCGACTTTGAGATGTTTTAAACCAAAAGACAACACACAATTATTCGTTTATATTAATCATCACATTTACCAAACTATCCTTTTGAAAAAATAGATAACTACCTACATATTTCTCTCCTTTTGAATACTCATAATAGCCTAAATCGGTTTTAAATAGCACAACATATTTTCGACTTTTATCTTCTGCGTAAGATTTATTGTTGATTGAAAAAAATTGAAAATCAACATTTTGATCTAAAGTTTTATCTATGTTATAATAGCTGGTCATCACTAAAAAAAGACTTAAGCTATTTGCTTGGGCATAATCAACAATAGTTTTTAGTGGCAAACAATTGTCAGAATTACAACCATTTGCAAAAACATAAACTAGACTTTTGTCTTTACTATTTAACTCTTGTTTTAATTGATTTCCTGTAATTTCATAGATAAAATTCTTATCTAAATTTTGAAATTCAGTCAATTTTTTGATTTTTGATTGTTTTTCAGGTGATAAACTTTCATAGTCATTTCCATTTACAAGTTCAATTACACAACTACCTAATAAAATAGGAATTATTAAAATTAATATTCTCATTTTTATAAATCTAATTTTTCTTTTTTAAATAGAATTACTCGTTTTTATGAGTCCTTTAACTAAAAAAAAATACAATAATAAATAAAAATCATAATTTAGCTTGTTTTATTTCGATAAAAGGTGTTAAAAAGATAGAACAACACAAATTTAAAGCGAATACAATCAAATAATAAATGGATTTTAGTTTGAGAGCGATTGACAAATGATTATATATATTTAAATACTATTTTTATACAAAAAAGTCATGAGACAAATTGAAAAACCAAAATATAGAAGTAACCTTAGAAAAAAATTGGGGAGAGAATATTTTTGTTTAAAAAGAAAAGTCAATTGGTTTATCTCAAAAGAAAAGTATTCTAAAAATCAAGATTTACAGCCGTTACCATTTACAATAATTAACCATCAATCTTTTTTATTAAGAAGATTAAAAGATGTAGATATGTATTTGCAACACAATAAAACGGTTAACTTGAGATTGGCGATATCCAAATTAAATGGAATTGTCATCAAACCAGGCGAAACATTTTCATTCTGGAAATTAGTTGGTCGTCCTACTAAACGAAAAGGATATTTAGATGGATTAGCGCTGTCAAACGGGAAAATAGGAAAAGATACAGGCGGAGGACTGTGTCAATTGGGAAATTTAATCTATTGGATGACTATTCATACATCATTATCAATTACACAACGGTGGCGTCATTCTTATGATGTGTTCCCTGATGTTAATCGTAAAATACCTTTTGGGGGTGGAGCTACTCTTTCATACAACTATATTGACCTTCAAATTAAAAACGAAACCAATGCTGATTTTCAAATTAATATTTGGTTGGAAGAAAAATATGTACATGGCTCTATTTGTTCTTCTAAACCATTAAATCACACTTACAAAATTTTTGAAACAGATCATAAATTTGAATTACAATGGTGGGGAGGTTACACACGTCACAATAAAATTTGGCGCGAAATTATTCCAAAACAAGAAGGTGAGGTTAAAAAAGAATTGGTGACCGAAAACCATGCTATAATGATGTATAATCCATTGTTGCAAAATACAGAGTGATGTATAAGCTTTTATTTGTTTTTGTCATTTTCACACCAGTTATTGGCTGCTACAATCTCCCTCAAAT
>Ga0316206_1001203_pt1 | contig 24896 bp, 27 predicted proteins | sample 6monthpyrite_MG_FD_204942 | JGI IMG/M metagenome (GOLD analysis project Ga0316206, IMG submission 204942) | Microbial mat bacterial communities from mineral coupon in-situ incubated in ocean water Damariscotta River, Maine, United States -... | ecosystem: Environmental > Aquatic > Marine >... | reverse complement strand
CAGTAGAGTAGGCTGAAGAGGATCAATCAGATAATCCGCTGAGAAAGATTTTCTTCTTTACATCTTTGGCATTTTATCAACCAGAAATTCCGGATACCCTAAATTAATTGATGGGGCGCCTGGTGAGCTGAAAAGATTGCCTTAAACCACATTCGTTGTGCATGAGTATTGGCGGGAAAGTCCATCACCACATCGACGCCGGCGGCTAGTATTGATTGCACCAACGTTTTGATTTGAGGCTTAAGCCGTGCCGAATAGTTGATGTAATCCTGCAACGTGGCAATGCTGTCGGGATACAAAGAGGCTAACCATTCATCTTCCGATAACAATACGGCTTGCCGCTGCTTAGCTATTTTTTGCGATTGGGTGGTTTTTCCTGCGCCCATCTTGCCGCAGAAAAAAACCAATAAACCCTTACTCATGAGCTATTTCTTACTCCTCATCATTTACTGCTCCAGAGACTTGTTCAGACCCCAGTAATGTTGCCAGCCAAAGGCTATCATGGCCACTTTCCAGGGCTATTTTCACGATCATGGTCAACGGTACCGACAGCAACATACCGACGGCTCCCAGCAACCATCCCCAGAAAATCAATGACAAAAACACCACCAGGGTAGACAGTCCCAGGCCACGGCCCATAAATCTCGGTTCAATCACATTACCCATTATCATGTTGATTGCCATATAGCCCAATGCTACCAGTCCCGCGCTGCTGGGGCCCAGTTGCACCAGTGCCAGTAAAACCGGCGGTAAGGCGGCAATAATGGAACCAATATTAGGTACATAATTCAGCAAAAAGGCTGCAACCGCCCACAATAAAAAGTGATCAACGCCAATCACATACAGTAGCACCCCTGCCAGCAAGCCGGTTAGTAAGCTGACACCGGTCTTTATCGCCAGGTAGTTTTTCACCGAATCAAGAAAACGGTCGATATGCTTTAGTTTCATCGCTGGATCATCCAGCGCCACATGGACTTTTTGAGGAAAACTTTCCGCTTCAAACAACATAAACACCACGGTCAGAAGGATTAGCATAAAGTTGGTCATCACCCCGCCCAAACCGGACAACAAACCACTCACTAACCCCATAGCCATACCTGGATCAAAGTGAGCTAACAACTGCTTGCGATCAATATGAATATCCAGCACTTCCAATTGACTGGTTAACCACACTAGTTTGTCACTCAATTGGGCCTTGTATTGGGGAAGTTTGGCGCTGAAATCATTCATTGACTGCCCGACCAGGCCAGCCAATGACATACCCAGTACCACAATCAATGCAATCACCAGCATAATAGCCAGCCAACCGGGCACATAATGGCGCTTTAACCAGTCCACTAACGGGTAACAGGAAATGGCGATAAACACCGACAACAAAAAGGGCACCAGTAATGTGCTGGCAGCCTTATTCGCCGCAGCCCATGTTAGCCCAATAGCTGAGCACCAATTACAACAATATCAACAAGATGACGAAGGTTGGACTCTGTACTGGCAGGATAAAACTCACAGTCGCTGCGATATTCTGATCCTGGCCTGTGGCCATCAAAGCCAAAATTTACCCGGATTGGCCGAACTGCCGCTGCGCTGGACCCGGGGCCAGGTAGAACAGGTCCCCAGCCAGCCTCCACTAAATCAACTTAAAACGGTGTTATGCCATAAGGGTTACCTGACACCGGCAATGGACAACTGCCATGCACTGGGGTCAACCTATGTAAAACAGGATGATAACTGTGACTACCGGCTGACTGATCAGCAGCACAATCAGCACACCATTCAAAAAGCACTAAGCGGTTGTGATTGGGTAAAAGAGCTGAAATTTGTCGAACAAGGACGGGCAGCCGTGCGACTCTCCACTCCCGATCATCTGCCGCTGGTTGGCCAGCTGGCCGATTGGTCCGACTGGCCCCGGCGTTATAACGATTTGTATAAAGCCCTGCCCGTACATCTGTATCCAGATGCGCAGTATCAGGACAACCTATATTGTCTGACCGGACTGGGGTCCCGAGGGTTAACCACTGCCCCGCTGCTGGCAGAAACTCTGGCGGCCCAAATCAGCGGTGAACCCTTGCCATTGGGCCAAGATATTCTGGATAACCTGACCCCACAGCGCTTTCTGATCCGAGCCTTACAACGACGACAACAGCAAACCTGAGACGCCAATAAAGCGGGTCGGAGCATATTCATTCACTGAAACCTCGAGTGGTATGCCATTGATGAAAACAATCCTTCACCGACAGGTCGGACTGTTCCCCTGCAGCCAGGGCGCAGCGTAGCGAAGAAATGGGAACCGCCCGAATGGGTATGGATATCCGTTCAGGCTGCCTGAGGCAGGGATACCGAATCAGCCTGCCCGCCACAGATTAGCCTGAGTGAAGCCCCCTTTGGCTGCTGTCGCCAGCGCGACGCCCTGGCCTTAAAAATAACCGGTAAGCTGAACTTGCACCTGTTTCGCTTGAGCATAATAAGGGGCTTGCCCATACTCCAGAGCTAGACCGCCAAATTCGCTGCCATGGCCCCCGAGAGGCCAGCGCACATCCGCCTTAAACGTCATATTTTCACTCAGCGACCAACTTAGCTGACCGTCAACCAGGCTGCTGCCATCATTAAGATTAGTAATAACACTGGGGATCAATTGCAGTAGCGGCGTCCAGTCCCATCTGGCTCCGAATGCGAGGTAATCCCGACCAGTGACAAACTGCTGACCTCGGGTAAGTCTTGTCAACAAAGCGGGATCAAGCTGTTCCAGGCTGTAATGATCCGAAGCCTGACCAAAGCCGTTGTAATAAAATTCGACAAACGCACTGTAATTGCGCTGCCAGATAACGCCTGCCCGGGTCAGGTTAAACAATAACGAATTAACCTTGCCTCCTTCGTTCAACCCACTATGCAACCATTCCAGATTCCAGATATTCTCCCCCAACGAACCTGATGTTGCCAGTCCCAACAGGGTATCGGAACGATCATTGGCCACCAGTATCGTCCATTGCAATGTATCACCAGGCAAACTGATCAACGCTGCCTGCGTAGGTTTGCTGCCATTGCGATCCATACCATCGGTGCGATGATGGGGAACCACCGCGACCTGTACATCCGCCCCGCTGGCAAACAGCCACTGGCCATACACCATATCAGTGCCGTGCTTATAGGTGGTATCCAGTTGAACCGGCTGGAACGGATTGACCAGATCCAGTGGATGAAAGACCTGTCCTGCCCCCCAGGTAAGGGCCTGGCGACCCACACGCATTACCAGGGCATTACCGGTATAACTGACATTCAGTCTATCCCAGCGGTAACCAATGTCGTGATAACGTGCTTCGCTCCAGCTCTGTTGCAAATCCCACAGGTTGCTGTCAACGCCGCCGGCAAGGGCAGGATAAGCGCTTTGTTTGTCCCGTTGCAGTGCCACTGCACTACCCTGACGGCCATCCAGCTGCCAGGCAGCATTTACGGACCAGCTGTCGATACTGTGTGACCATTGCAAACGCAGCTGGGCATCAACTTCGCCACGGCGCTGATGGCCAAGAGCCTGGCTAAGGCTTTGCGCTCCGCCATCGGCCAACATACCGCCCAGCTTTATCCGTCCGGAAATATCGGCGCCCTGCGCACTCCAGCACACCAAACAAAGACAGAGCCACTTTATCATTCAGACCGCCTTACACTCATCGGTGTCGACGCGCCCGTCAGTCAACACGATATGTCGCTTGGTATGGCTAATCACCTTGGGATCATGGGTGGCGACAATAATTGTCACCTGGGACTCTTCGTTCAATTTAGACATCAATGCCAATAACTCATCAGAATTTTTTGAATCCAAATTGGCAGTCGGTTCGTCAGCCAAAACAATGGACGGATGATTGGACAACGCTCTTGCTACAGCCACACGTTGTTGCTGACCACCAGACAGTTGTCCGGGTTTACGTTCACCTAATCCATCCAGTCCTACCTGATGTAATAATTCAGTGGACCGTGCTCGCCGGGTTTTGGCGTCCACCCCCTGCAGTTGCAATAAAAACTCGATATTCTCTGCCGCTGTCAGTACCGGGATCAGGTTATAGGCCTGAAATATAAAGCCGATACGGTTAAGCCGAAGGTCGGCAAGTTCCTGCTTACTGTGATTAAACAATGGCATCCCATCAAGGATCACTTCACCATCGCTGGGTTGTTCCAGACTGCCAATGATATGCAGCAAAGTACTTTTGCCAGAACCCGATGGCCCGGAAATAGCGACAAACTCACCTTTATTGAAACTCAGGTCCACTCCCCGCAGCGCGTTTACCGTCGTGTCTCCCTGATGATACTTTTTAATCAGATGTTTACATTGCAAAATGGCGTTCATGTAGTTTCCTTCGACTAGCCAGCTCTTAGGTTGAGCGCATTGCTTCAATCGCATTAAAACGGGTTGCCCGGCGGGCAGGCCATAACGCGGTCAATACGCCCAACCCCCACACCACGACGACCGTGACCAATAATTCCTGCATATCCAGACGGGGATAAAGCACTCTGCCAATGCCCAGAAAATCCGCGCCGGCAGACAAACTCTCCAGGGAAATGCCACCTTTGAGGGATAACACGGTTAAATATGCTGACAGGGCTCCCAACAACACACCAAAGCCTATGATCTGAGCCGCTTCAAGCAGCACTTCCAGGGTCACCCAGTTTGGCCGGAACCCCAAAGCCTGCAGCAGACCAAATTCCCGGGTTCGCTCAAATACCGCCATAAGCTGGGTGTTGACCACCCCGATAGCAATCAATACAAACATCACCCACAACCACACATAGATAAACCCGTCGGTTAGATCATGAATCCCCTTTGTCATGGGTTCCAATGTTTGCCAACTCTGAATATCCAGTTTAGGAGCCGTGGCTTTAAGCCTGGTCATAGTAGCAACCATGCCTGGTTGCCGATTGGTCATCAAAGCAATTTCAGAAAGCTGATGGCCGGCATGAACAAACTGCTGAGCCGGTTTTAGGCCGATAAACAACAACCCGTCTTCCAGCGGCTGGGAAGCTGAAAAGATCCCTTTAATCACCACCCCACGTTCCTTTACCTTACCCTGGGCATCGTTAGCCATTATGACCAGACGTTTGCCAAGTCGGGTATTCAACCGTTTGGCCAGATGACGACCGATCAACACCCCGGAATCCTGGCTATTTTGTAATCTGTTGCCCTGAATCGGGCTATCAGCGATAAAAGACACCCCCACTTCCGCGGCCGGATCAATCCCGACCAAACTGACCGGTAATGTCTTATATTCACTTTGAACAATGGCTGGAATCCGCACCCGCGGTGCCCAGTGACTGATATCCGGGCCCTCTAATACCGCCTGCAACGCCTTATTAACTCCAAAATGATGCATCATGTCCGGATTATCCAGGTAGCCTTTCTGATGAATTTGGATCTGCGCCGTCATATTTTTCAAGCTGCCTTTAAGAGAGCTATCCGACCAGGCACGGATTAAGGCATTAAAGGTCAGGATGGACCACACACCGATACTGACCACCAACAGAGTAATCAGAGTACGACGCCAGTTACGCCAAATATTACGCCAGGCAAAAGCAAACAGGATTAAAAAAACACGCATCATACCGCCCTCATGGCTTGTACTGGTTCCAGCTTTCTTACTCTGAGATAAGGAAAAATACCAGCGACCAAAATAGCCAGCGCCATGGCTGCGGGCCCGGCCAAAAGACTCAACAGGCTTAACCTGGGGTATAACCGGCCTGGCAGACCCCACTGGGCAAAAATCGCTTCGGCCCCCGGCATCGCAATACCGTAGTGGCCCACCAGCAAGGTGATGGCGCTGCCAATAGCCATCCCGATGGCCAACCCGCTGAGAGCTAGCAGACTCAGCTCTAACCAAATCATCACACCGATCTTGCCGGGGTTCATGCCCACTGCCAGCAACACACCAAATTCCCGGGTACGTTCCAATACCGACATCAACAGGGTGTTGAGAATAATAAATACCACCACAATCACCAGGCTGACATACCATAACAATGAGGTATTCAAATCCAGGCTGATCGCATCATCCATGCCCGGTTCAAGTGCCTGCCATGATTGCACTTTGAGGTTTTTGCCCTGCAGAGCCTGGCCGATGGCAGGCAATGCATGATTAATGTCAGCAAGGCGGGAAGCAGATAAGGCGATAAGACTGATCGCCTTGCCCATTGTAAAGGTGGCCTGAAAGCGTGGCAGGGGAATTTGTGCAAACTGGCGGTCTATTTCAGCACTGCCGGTGGCGAAGATCCCCACGACATTCAACACATCAGCAGCAATACTGCCGTCCAGTCCTTGCCCCAACAAAGTCAGGCTGTCACCCACCTTGACCCCAAGGTTACGGGCCAGTGCTGCTCCGAGCACAATATCGCCTTGATCACCGGATTTCAGGTATCGCCCCTGACGAATACTTTTATTAACGGTGGTAACCTGGATTTCTCTGGCCGGGTCGACCCCCATCAGCGCCGCCCCCACACTCTTTTCCCCCCGGGATAAAATGGCAAATGTGGCAGCCCGGGGTGCCATTTTCAGGTCGGCAAACTGATTTTGCAGTTTGGCCATCAACGCCTGTGGATCGACGAGGGTCTTTTTCAAGTCCGGATCATCCAGATATCCGGCCGGTTGAACCTGGGCAAAACCATCCAAAATACGCAGCATGTTTTCCTTCATGGTGGCGTATGTGCCCAATTGAAACGACAGTAAAAACACCATGATTAGTGAAGCAAAGGCGATACTGAGCAAATTCAGTACGGTACGCCTTGGCTGGCGCCATAAATTCCGCCACGCCAGGGAAATGAGCATCAGAACCCATCCTTTAAATCAAACTTACGTGGATTACGTAAATTGGATTTGGTCAGCAACCCATCGGGGATCACCACATTAAAATGGGCCTGCAAGTAACGGATGCGGGTCCAGCTGTTGTTTTGACCAGTTTTACGCATAATCATGGATACTGGAAACTGACGCCCATCCAGTTCAGCTACTTTGGTAGTTTGCATACGTTTAACCAGATGCATATCCTGATCAAAATATTGTTCCCCCAGCAATACCCCGTCATCGCGGATACTGACCAGCTGTTTCCCCCAAACCGTCGCTGCATCTGGTTTGGGCAGCGCTTCAATGTCATAGACCTGATGACCATCCTGCTGCCGGGTCGCAACAATGCGGTGGGTGTATTGGCTGACAATATCGTTGGCTTTGGCCAAATCATTATAGGAAAAATCAGAACCCATCCATGACTGGGCCATCATACTGGCCGGCAGTTTAATAATCTGGTTCAGCTTCGGATTAAATATCCACATGTCGTCGGCCAGCTTAAGGGTGGCATTGCCGGCATCTTTAGCCGGTTGGATAAAACGCACCAATGAGTCCGCTTCACCACGGGTCCAGGACAACATGGTCATGGTTCTTTGCCAGTCAGGCCGATGCACCGTCATGGTCACCTTGGAATAAGACGAACGGCCCCGCCAGTTATCCAAGGTTTTTTTAATCAGTGCGGTGGGATCCGGCGCAGCCTCCGGGGAAGGAGGTGATGCCAGCACCAGCATCGATAACAGACTCAACATCCCTGCCAGTACAACCAAGACCGGCTTACTCATTTTCCTGTGCATCAGCTCTGTTCCTGTGTGTCGCGACCGATTCCCCGTAATACCATAGCCAAGAAGTGTTCGGTCAGTTGTTTAACATCAAGACTGCGGTCAAACCAAAACTGCAACATCAGCCCATCCAGCCCGCCAACCAACCAGACGGCAACCGCGTTGGCATCAGCATCTTGCCGAAATTCGCCACTGGCCTTGCCAGCTTCAATCAGTCCGGCAGTCATTGCACGAAACTCCTGATATAACCGCGCCATTATTTGACTGAAACGATCTCTGGCCGGTCCGGAACTGGCTGCAGCCCACAACTCCATAGTAAGGGGGAACAGTACAATATGCTGTTCCAGTGACACCACGGTGACCATCAAACAGGCCGTCAGTTTGCCTTGCATACTGGACTCGGCAGCCATCGCCTGTTCGCACTGCCCTATCAGCTCAGTCTGGTAAGCTTCAAAAGTGGCATAGAAAATATCTTCTTTATTTTTGAAATAACCATACAAGCTCCCCTTACTGACGCCGGCCGCCCTGGCAATGTCATCCACTGATGCACCAGCAAAGCCCTTTTCGGCAAACACGTCAGCCGCCGCCAGGGTAATATCAGCTCGCTTCGCTTCTTTATCGACTATTTTAGGCGCCATAACATTCTTTTTTTGACTGACCGTCCAGTCATTATACAAAATACCACGAAGAGATCAATTAAATGTTCAACATTTATTCATTTCAGTTATTCAATTAACCCATTGATAGAAAGATCAACACGGTGTTTATAATGGTGGAGAAACTACCGTCACGTTAAAACCTTCATCGGCTGTAGGAGGTTCAAAATACTGAGTAACCTGCTCAAACATCTCAGTGGTATCCGTTGCGGCCCTGTGTGGCTGTTCGGCCCGTCGTTTGGCTATGTGCTCAAGACAGCGTTCATTCGGCAAATCGATATAAATTAAGGGTATACGGATTTAATGGTTGATGGGGCACCTTTACCCCACCAACCTGATACCATTATCAGATGGTTGATAGATCGACTCCGTAGTTGAGTTCCTCTGCGAAGTCCGGCAGTCCGTAACCGATGGTTTTCTTGTAGAAAGGAGAGACCTTCGCAGTCGGTGCCTTCTTCTTGTGCTTCGTGGTGTAGAGCATTCGTGCCCGCATCACCTCGAAGGAGTAACCGCGCCCTTCACGGTTCTTGTCCTTGGCCAGTCGGTTGATGGACTCCGTGTAAGCGTTGGTGACGGGCATGTCCGTCTCGAAGTAGGTCATGGTCTCTTCGCGCCAGTTTCCCACTGCCCTGACCAGATCGCTCCAGACTTCCTTTTGGCCCTTCGGGATGGTGGCTATCCACTCGTCCAGGGCGGCTTCTGCCTGGAGCCGTGTGGTGGCGTCCCAGATGCCGTAGAAGCGCTCCTTGTGCTCGTAGGCGGCCAGCAGTTGCGGGAACGCGCCTGTCCAGGTCTCCATGATGAGGCGCTCCCGGTCTGAGACTTCGTGAGCGCGTTTCAGCAGGATTTTCCGGTCTCCCTTGAGAGTCCGGCTCTGGGACGGTTTCAGCTCCTTTCTGAGGCCCTTGCGCACTCTCTCTAGGGCATCGTTGGCCATGCGCACCACATGGAACTTATCGACCACGATACGGGCCTGGGGCAGCACAGCCTTGACCGCTGCCCGGTAGGGGTTCCACATGTCCATGCTGACGATCTCGACCTTCTGCCGGTCTTTCAGCTTCATCAGGTAGTTGGTCACCACGTCCTGGCGGCGGGTGGCCAGCAGGTCGAGCAGGGTTCGCTCCTCAATGTTGGTCAGAATGCAGCGGTAGCGCTTGTTCAGGTATAGCTCGTCAATGCCCAGGATGCGGGGCGTCTCGAAGCGGTGCCAGCGCCCCAGGAACTCGGCGCGGGCGTTGAAGATGTCGCGCACCGTCTTCTCGTCCAGGCCGGTCTGTGCCGCCACAAAGGTGTAGGGGTGGTTGAAGGATTCCTTCTCCACGTACTCATGCAGCCGCAGTGTCATACGGAATCCGTCCACCATCTCCGGTAGCTGGGGCCTGAATGTTGTCTTGCAGGCCCGGCAGGTGTATCGGCGGCGGACCACCCAGAGAGTGACCCGCTTGCCGTGGATGGGCAGATCACGATAGGGAACGTCACGCTTGCCGAACCGCACGAACTCACCCTGCACGCCGCACCCCTCGCAGGCTACTGGTGTAGGTGCTTCAAGCCGAAAATGTATGTCTTCATTCTGCTCATCAGAATCCACCAACTGGTACCCAGGAAGGCTTAACGAATTAATCATCTCCCGCCTTGATCAGAAAAACAGGTAGGTGGCGTAACCGGCAATCATCGCCATAGCAAAAATGACTGCTAAAAACGCCGCTAAAAGCTTCAGCGTGAACAAAGAGCGCAACAGAATGAGCTCAGTCAGGCTGGCTCCGGCACTGCCGATGATCAACGCTAGCACCGTCCCGGCACCCACGCCTTTGGCCATCAGAGCCGCTGCCAGAGGTATGACGGCTTCAGCGCGAATATACAACGGCACGCCGATGACAGCGGCAACTGGAATGGCAAAGGGATTATCTGGGCCTGCATACTGCTCCAATAAGTCAGTGGGCATGAAACCATAGATCACGCTGCCAATCGCAATACCGATGAGCAGGTAAGGCAACACATCGATAAAGTCCGACCAAGCTTCCCGCCACACACCACTGTACTTCCCTTCTTTCTTAACCGTGACAGTGGGTTGACTGTCACAGCATTCGCTAGACGTAGAGACTGTTGTCTTCCTATCAGCCCCGCAAGAAGCCGTCTTCGGAGTGGTGTCGCAGCTGTTGGTGCCGCAACTCGATGCGGTCGATGTAGCACTGCACGGGCTTGCTGATGAACTACATCCACTGCTCTCTTGTGTCGCCGTCCGGCGCACATAACGCTCGAAGCCAAGCGTGTGAAGCAGCCATCCGGCACCTACCGCGACCACCAAAGCGGCGAGCACATAGATAGCAGTAAGTGTCCATCCAAACGTGGCAACCAGCAGGCCGACGACGATAGGATTCAGCAACGGAGATGAGAAAAGAAACACCATCATCGGCCCAAAACCGGCCCGTGCCCGAATCAACCCTTTCAACATGGGGATAGTCGAGCAACTACAGAAGGGCGTTATAGCTCCTAAACCAGCAGCAAGAAAATAGCCTCGCTTCCCACTGGAAGTCAGTAACGCTTCCACCTTGGATGGTGGGATGTGACGTTGAAGAACTCCGACCAGCAAGCTAATGCCAATGAATAAAACCGATAGCTCGATAGCGAGAAAGGCGAACATGCCTAGAGCGTCTTGGAGTTGAGATGACATTCAATATTACTCCTATATTTCTAGTATTGTCGAAATGATGTACGCAGCCTACTTGCGTTTATCCGACCTGTCAACTATAATTCTAGAAACATCGAATTATTGGGGCGTGCTATGGATCACGAAAAGGTTGCAGCCAGCTTAGCTGAGCTAGGGAATAGTCACCGACTGTCCGTGTTCCGCTTTCTGGTCAAAGCTGGCCATGATGGGGCTTCGGCCGGAGATATCCAGAAGGGGCTGGGTATTCCTGCTTCGACGCTATCACATCACCTTGCGCGCATGGCCAAGGTAGGGCTGATCCGGCAGGAGAAACATAGCCGCACGATTGTCTGTATACCCGAGTATGGGCACCTAGAGAATTTGATCGGTTTCTTACAAGAGGAATGTTGTGCAGGTGTCCGGATTGCGCATGAACCAGAACCGCTTTGACGCTTGCCCAGCTCTCGCTGTCCTCCCTAGTCAGCATCGCTATGAAGACTCAGGCGAAGGTGGAAACAGAAAATTGGCAGTAGAGTAGGCTGAAGAGGATCAATCAGATAATCCGCTGAGAAAGATTTTCTTCTTTACATCTTTGGCATTTTATCAACCAGAAATTCCGGATACCCCAAATTTGCCTGCTTAATTTAGTTAAAACACCGATTTAATTCTACATTTAGTGATGAGTGGCTAAATATGTTTCATATTTTGTAACAAATGGCTGAGTGCGGAGCTTCTCAATTCTTTTACATCTGGTCAACGAATCGCTTATAGTTGCAGTTAAGGTTGCTAGCATAATACGATAGGTGCGCTATGGGACAAGAAACACAGAAAATTTTAGTGGTTGACGATGATATGCGGCTACGCTCGTTATTAGAACGTTACTTAGTTGAACAAGGATTTGCTGTACGCAGCGCCGCTAATTCTGAACAGATGGATCGATTATTAGAACGAGAAAATTTTCATTTGTTGGTATTAGATTTAATGCTACCCGGTGAAGATGGCTTATCCATTTGTCGTCGATTGCGTCACCAAAATAATAATATCCCGATTGTCATGCTGACGGCTAAAGGGGATGAAGTAGACCGGATCATTGGTTTAGAATTAGGCGCTGATGATTATATGCCCAAACCGTTTAATCCGCGTGAATTATTAGCGCGCATTAAAGCGGTGTTAAGGCGTCGAATACAAGAAGCTCCCGGTGCACCATCTGCTGAGGAAAATGTTGTATCGTTTGGCGAATACCAATTGAATTTAGGCACTCGTGAAATGTATAAAGGTGATGAGCATATGGCCTTAACCAGTGGTGAATTTGCCGTTCTAAAAGCGTTAATTACCCATCCGCGAGAACCATTGTCTCGCGATAAGCTGATGAACTTAGCACGTGGTCGTGATTACTCTGCGTTAGAACGCAGTATTGATGTACAAGTTTCGCGATTAAGACGCATGTTAGAAGCCGATCCGGCCAACCCGCGTTATATCCAAACTGTGTGGGGCTTAGGGTATGTTTTTGTGCCTGATGGACGTGCAGTTGCTTAATTAAGGTGTTTGCATGAAGTTGTTGCCGCGTTCAGCCTTTGCTCAAACTGTATTTTTAATTGGTTTTTTATTATTAATTAATCAGGTTGTCTCTTATATTTCTATTGCGCTATATATTATTCAACCTAGTTCACAGCAAATTAATGAACTGTTAGCCAAGCAAGTGCGCGTGGTGTTTATCGATGTGCAAGATGCTGAATTAAGTCCGGCAATGGCGCAGGCATTTCATCATGAAACCGGTATTGGTGTGTATCGTGAAGCGGATGCCATGCGGTTAGGTCTACGAAACGCGTTATATTATCCCTTTCGCTCTGAACAAATGTCACGATTACTGGGCGGGCCGGCAGAAGTGCGTATTTCTCAAGGGCAACAATATTTGTTTTGGATCCGTCCACCACAAGCGCCTGATTTATGGGTTAAAATTCCATTAAGCGGATTAGAAGAAGCGAATTTTCAACCGTTAGTGTTCTTCTTGGTGGTGATTGGCATTTTGAGTGTTGCAGGGGGTTGGTTATTTGTACGACAGCTTAATCGCCCATTAAAAGCATTAGAAAAAGCTGCCAAAGATGTTGGACAAGGGGTTATTGCTGAACCTTTAGTTGAGCGAGGCACGTCGGAAATTATTGCGGTAACCCGGGCATTTAATCAAATGTCGAAAGGAATAAAGCAATTAGAAGATGATCGAAATTTACTAATGGCGGGTATTTCGCACGATTTACGCACACCATTAACGCGCATTCGTTTGGCGGCTGAAATGATGGTGGAAGAGGAAGACTATCTCAAGCAAGGCATTGAACAAGACATTGATGATATGAATAATATCATTGATCAATTTATTGATTATATTCGCTATAACGGCAAGGATAACGTTGAGTTTGCCGATCTTAATGGATTATTAGAAGAGGTAGTTAACCTTGAAAATAGAACGGATCGATCTATTGCTTTGCATTGTGAATCTTGCCCATTAGTGCCAATGAATACTGTGGCAATTAAGCGGGTAGTGGTAAATTTAATTCAAAATGCGCTGCGTTATACCGATGGCGATATTCAACTCAGCTCTGGCATGATATCTCCTACGCAGGTATTTTTTACGGTCACTGATCATGGTGCTGGTATTTCAGAACAACACATGGAGCGGTTATTTCAACCATTTACTCAGGGAGATGCCGCTCGAGGTGCTGAAGGAAGTGGGCTAGGTTTAGCTATTATTAAACGGATTGTAGATGCGCATAAAGGTAGTGTGCAACTTAGTAATTTAGCTGAAGGTGGCTTACAGGCAAAAGTAATACTGCCGCTAGTGCGTTAGCGCGGCAGTGTTGATTCGTTAACCGATAGTTTTAAATATTGAAATAATTCACGATAATATTTTGGTGCTTTTTGCGCAGCTTGCTCTTTAACTGCAGCACGGATCAATTGCCCTAATTTCTGTCGCTCAAGGTTCGGATGTTCTACTAGTACTTGTTCAATTATTTGTTTGTCTTGGGTCAATAATTGATCTCGTAGCTGTTCTAATTGATGAAATTTGATGGTTTCTTGCTGATGTTTATTAGCCATTAAATCAAGCGCTTGATTAATAGGCGCTAGGTCAGTTTGATCAAGTATTCGAGCCACATAACGAACATGCCGGCGCAATGCTTCATGTTTATTTTTAATTTTATCGGCTAATACCATTGCCTCAGCTAATTCGGGCGTGAGTGGTAATCGACTGCGTTGATGTTTAGAGAATTTCATCAACTGTGTGGCTAAATCTTGTAATTTTAGCATATCTCGTTTTAATTCGGATTTACTTTTTAAATCTTCATCTAAGTCGTCGATATCATGTGAAGAGTGGTGCATAATATATCAATATGGTAAATAACATTTACGCTATTATACATCAAACTTATAAAGGCTAACACTTTGCTTTAGTGAATTACTTGAGCAAACAACAGATATAAGCAGCTATGACCCAAAACGACAATATATACACTCAAATTGATCAAATAAAAACCCAAGTAGCACAAGTGCTTGAATTGGCTAAATCGCTCGGCGCTGATGCCACTGAAGTAGCGATGAGCCGGCAGCAGGGCCTCACCGTAAATACCCGCTTAGCTGAAGTTGAAAATGTAGAGTTCACCAATGATGGCGCGTTAGGTATTACTGTTTACCAACAAGGGCGCAAAGGATGTGCTTCAACTGCCGATTTATCTGCACAAGCGTTAAAACAAACTGTTGAAGCGGCAGTTAATATTGCAAAATACACCTCAGTTGATAACTGCTCTGGTTTAGCCGATGCACAGCTGTTGGCTTTTTCTCCTGAGGATTTACAATTATATCATCCACATGTTTGTTCTACTGAGCAAGCGATTGAACTTGCTCAACGTTGTGAACAAGCTGGATTAGATAGTGATGCACGCATTACTAATTCAGATGGCGCTAGTTTTTCAAGTTTCGAAGGGTTTAGGGTATATGGTAATAGCCATGGACAAATTGTTGGCTATCCCAGTACTCGACATAATTTGAACTGTGTATTAATTGCCACCGATGGTGATGATATGCAGCGCGATTATGCTTATAGCGTAGATCGAAATTTTAACCACTTAATTGATGCTGAAACTATTGGCAAACTAGCAGCGCAAGAAACGTTATCGCGTTTACATGCAAGAAAATTGGCAACGGGCAAGTATCCGGTAATGTTTCGAGCGGATATTGCTAATACCTTGTTCGGACATTTTATTTCAGCTATAAGTGGCGGTAATTTATATCGTAAATCATCATTTTTATTGGATGCGCTTGGGCAGCCCGTTTTTCCTGATTTTTTAACCATTTCAGAGCAGCCATTTATTATCAATGCATTGGCCAGTAGTGCGTTTGATAGTGAAGGGGTGCGACCTATTGAACGGGATATTGTCAAAAATGGGATATTAAATAGTTATTTATTGACTAGCTATTCTGCTCGTAAGTTAGCGATGACCACCACAGGGAATGCAGGTGGTATTCATAACTGGCGACTGACTCCTAATGGTGGTGACTTTCAAGCGATGCTGAAGCAATTAGGCACTGGCTTATTAGTTACTGAATTAATGGGACAGGGCGTGAATGTGGTGAATGGTGATTATTCACGTGGTGCCGCAGGGTTTTGGGTTGAAAATGGCGAACTTGCTTATCCGGTTGCAGAAATAACCATTGCGGGTAATTTGTCGGATATGCTCCGTAATATAGTGGCTATTGGTAGTGATATGGAAACGCGAGGGAGTATTCATACGGGGTCTATTTTATTATCACAATTACAGGTAGCGGGACAATAATATCCGGGCGTGTCGGTAGCACTATTTGACACGCTTAATCATTGCTATTTCATTAATAAGATTGAAGCGGTACCTAAAAAGGCAAAAATACCGACCACATCGGTAACGGTGGTGACTACTACACCGCCTGCTAATGCGGGATCAATATTCATACGTTTTAAGAGTAATGGCACAAATACTCCAGCCAAACCCGCAGCGGTTAAATTCATTAGCATTGCGAAAGCGATAATACCACCTAATAGCAAATTATGCTGCCATAAAGCGACGAGACCAGCGATGAGAACTGCCCAAATTAAACCATTGAGAAAACCGACCGCTAATTCTTTGATAATGATTTTTTTGGAGTTGCTATCAACAATATGCCCTAAGGCCATACCACGGATCACCAGTGTTAATGTTTGACTAGCCGCTACACCACCCATACTGGGCACTAATGAGTTTAGCACCGCTAGAATCGCTAATTGGCTTAGAACTGGCTCGAATAAACTGGACACCGATACTGCAATTAATGCCGTTATTAAATTGACGCCTAGCCAAATTGACCGCTGTTGAGTACTTTTTAATACCGGAGCAAAAGTATCGGCTTCGTCATCTAAACCGGCCATACTCATCATTGAATGCTCTGCATCCTCACGAATAATGTCAATTACATCATCAATGGTGATCCGGCCTAATAAGTGGCCTTCGGCATCAATAACTGGAGCAGAAAACCAGTCGTAGCGTTCAAAGGTTTGCGCTACTTCTATATCTGGCATACTTGCAGTTATTGCTTCAACATCTTTATCGATAATTGATTCAACAGTAGCGGTTAATTTAGCGGTAACTAGAGCTGATAACGATACTGAACCAACAAATTTATTATCACTGTCGACGACATAAAAGGAATCGGTTGCTACGGGTAATTCTTTTTTTAAGCGTAAATAACGTAAAATTACATCAACATTAATATCTGGACGAAGGGTGATGGTATCGGTATTCATGATACCACCAGCAGTTCTTTCGTCGAATGACAAAGCCGTTTCAATGCGGGCTCTGTCTTGATGATCCATTGATTTTAATACTTCCTGATAACTTCTATCAGGCAAGGTTCTTAATATTTCTGCTAGATCATCGACATCCATCCCTTCTGCTGCGGCAGCCAGTTTTTCGGGATCCATGTTTTTAAGAATACCTTTACGAACTTCTTCATTAAGTTCTTCAAGTACTTCACCATGCAGATCATGGTCAATTAATTGCCATAATATTGATCGGCTTTTGGAGGGGGTAGACTCAAGAATTAAGGCAACATCATATGCAGGTAAATTTTGTAATAATTTACGCACGTACACAAACATACCACTGTCGAGGGCTTCAGTGATCCGTTGTAGGTTTTGTTGTGATTGTTCTTGTTCTACGAGTTCCGGCATGTGCAATCCTGTGCCGCAATAGATAGTCTGTTATCAGTAGTGTATCGCAACTATTTGTTTCTTTCAGCTATTTTTCGCTTTATTCTTGCTCGTAAAACTTATCGGTAAATAATTGACAGACGCTGTGTAGTGCTTGCTCAGCATCTTTGCCTTGTGCGCTAACGGTTACCTGCTTACCTTGGGCGCCTGAGAGTAGTAATAAGCCCATGACTGAGTTAGCATCTGCAATATTTTGACCTAGTTTTAATTGAATTTGAGCATCAAATTTTTGGCTTAATTGAGCGAGTTTAGTTGCGGCTCTGGCATGTAAGCCTAATTTATTTATGATAGTGACGGTTTTTTCTACTAACATCGAATTACTGGCTTATTTTATCAATGTCACGATGACGGGTTTGAATATCGGGTCGTTCTTTTTTGAAGTTGCCGGCGAGCAATTCGGCGATATACACTGAACGATGTTTGCCACCAGTACAGCCAATAGCAATAGTCATATAGCTACGATTATTACGTTCTAAATGAGGTAACCATGTGAGCATAAAACTATTGATTTGCCATACAAATTTAGTAACGATTGGCTGGCTCGCTAAAAAATCTTTGACGGGCTGATCTAAACCGGTAAAGGCTTTTAAATTACGTTCCCAAAATGGATTAGGTAAGAATCGAGCATCAAATACAAAATCGGCATCTTGCGGAATTCCATATTTAAAGCCAAATGATTCAAAGACTAATACCATAGCGCCCGTTTTTTTGCCCAACACTCGTTCACGTACTAGATCGGCTAATTGATGAGGAGATAATTGACTGGTGTTAATATACAAATCGGCGCGGCTGGAAACCGGTTCTAATAATTTTTTTTCCAGAGCCAAGGCTTGATCTAATGCAATATTTTGTCGAATTAAAGGGTGTAAACGTCGTGTTTCGCTGAACCGACGCATTAAATCATCGTCATTCGCATCTAAATATAGAATGCTGAGCTCAACTGAGCTGGGCAGGTAGTTTAAAATTTCGGTTACATCATTAGAGTCGTGTGGTAAATTTCTGACATCTAAACTAACCGCTACTTTATCGTAATCGTTGATCACTGTATGGGTTAGCGCAGGCAATAAATTAACCGGAATGTTATCAACGCAATAATAACCTAGATCTTCTAATATACGCAGTGCTACTGATTTACCTGAGCCTGAGCGACCACTAACAATAATGAGTTTCATAAATTAGTTCGACTGTGTGATGATTGCAAATAATTGTTCCGCAGTTTGGCATTTTCTAACTTGTTTTGCGGTATTTGAATTACCAAAAATTTGCACAATATTTTGTAATGTACTTAGATGTTCATCGCAGGCATTTTCGGGTGCAAATAACGCGATAAAAATATCAACGGGTTTATTGTCGATGGCATCAAATGGAATAGGCTGTTGAGTGGTGATCACAATGGCAATGGCGCGGTCAGTTTGAGGTAAACGGCCATGCGGAATAGCTATACCATTACCAATACCAGTGCTACCCATCTTTTCTCGTTTCATTAAACAATTGAGCAGTTGGTGTTGACTAAGATCAGTAATTTGATCGGCAGCAAGCGTACTGATTTCTTCTAAAATACGTTTTTTGCTGGAGATAGGGACTGCACATTTAATGCAGTCCAAGGTTAAGGTATTTTGTAACTTCATATGCTTAATGCTTTGATATCTTTCCTTTGTACTTGAGTACTTGACGGTCTAATTTATCAATTAAACTGTCGATTGCGGCATACATATCATTATCTTCTGAAGAAGCAAATACTTCTCCACCATTTACATGTAATGTTGCCTCCGCGTGATGAATGAGTTTTTCAACATTTAGAACAACATAGACATTATTGATGTGATCAAAGTGTCGCTCTAGCTTTGCAAACTTTGCGTTAACGTAATCGCGTAAAGAATCAGTAATTTCAACATGGTGACCAGAAAGATTAATTTGCATAGCTTTATCCTTATAGTGATTTATTACTTAGAGTAAACTTTTTCGTTGATTTGACGGCGGTATAGATAACGATTCTCGATATTTTGCTATCGTACGCCGTGCCACATTAATACCCTGATCTGCTAATATCTCCGCCATTTTGCTATCGCTTAACGGTTTGGATGGTATTTCAGCAGAAATCAGTTTTTTGATTAATGCCCGAATTGCTGTTGAAGAACATTCACCTCCATTTTCTGTACTGACATGGCTAGAAAAGAAATATTTTAATTCAAATATTCCACGTGGTGTATGCATGTATTTTTGCGTGGTAACCCGAGATATAGTTGATTCATGCATATCAACCGCTTCTGCTATATCATTTAATACCATTGGTCGCATAGCCTCAGGTCCATGTTCAAAAAAGCCTTGTTGGCGTTGAACAATACAATTAGAAACTTTTAATAAGGTTTCGTTCCGACTTTCTAAACTTTTTATAAACCATTTCGCCTCTTGCAAATTAGAGCGAATAAATTGACTATCGTCAGATGATTTTATGCTTTTAATCATTGAAGCATATTGTTGATTTATTGATAATTTTGGTGCCGTATCTGGATTTAATTCAACCATCCAGCGGCCATTTCTTTTTTCTACCGTTACATCGGGTACGACATATTGGTCGTCGGAGATAGCAATAGCATCGCCAGGACGAGGATTGAGCGATTGAATTAAGCGCATTACTTCGCGTAATTGATCTTCTTTTAAGCGAGTTTTACGGAGTAGTTGTCGGTAATCACGGCTGGCTAATAATTCAATATGATCGGCAATGATAAGTTTTGCTTCAGTTAGCCATGGTGTGTCGGAGCTAAATTGATTTAATTGAATGAGTAAACATTCTGGAATTGAGCGAGCCGCAACACCAATAGGATCAAATAAGTTGATGCGTTTTAATACCGTTTCTACTTCATCTAATTCTAGCTCAGGATTGCCCACGCTTTCTAGAATTTCATCACAACTTACGGTTAAATAACCGGCATCATCAATGGCGTCTATAATGGCAGTAGCAATGGCTTTATCAGATTCAGTAAATGGCGTTAATTGCATTTGCCAAATTAGGTGATCGCGAATCGAATCAATGGTTTCACCTTGATAAACATAATCGTCAGATGGGGCAGCTACACCAGTATTAGATACGCCTGCGCTGTATGACTCATCCCAAGTGGTATCAATGTTTAATTCATCGGGAATATCATTGTTTTCAAGTGCTTCCGTAGTGCTGATTTCATCAATGGTAGGAGTTGAATCTTCGCTGCCATCACCTTGATGTTGTTCATTGTGATCATCATTTGCGTTATGTTCATCATTGCTTTGTTGATTATCATCAACCTCGAGTAATGGGTTACTTTCTAACGCTTCTTGTATTTCTTGTTGCAAGTCTAACGTTGATAATTGCAGCAGTTTTATTGCTTGCTGCAATTGTGGTGTCATTGTTAAATGTTGTCCTATACGGAGCTGGAGAGTAGGGCGCATTTACCTTATTTTTATTCCTATGTAATGACGAAGTTTGTTAACACTCAATATAACTATAGCTTGAATTGTTCACCTAGGTATACATCACGTACTTGTTTATTTGCAAGAATTTGATCTGCATCACCCTCTGCAATTAATTCACCGTGGCTAACAATGTAGGCATGTTCGCATACATCAAGTGTTTCACGAACGTTATGATCGGTAATAAGTATGCCAATACCACGTTGTTTGAGTTGGGTGATAATTTTTTTTATATCGTTAACCGAGATAGGATCAACGCCTGCAAACGGTTCGTCGAGCAAGATAAATTGCGGATCGGCGGCTAGCGCTCTGGCAATCTCAACGCGCCGTCGTTCACCACCGGATAAACTCATACCGATATTATCTTTGATATGGCCAATATTAAATTCTTCAAGTAGCATCTCTGCTTGTTCTTCACGTTCGATAGCTGATAGTTGTTTGCGAGTTTGTAAAATAGCCATAATATTGTCGTACACTGACAGTTTTCGAAAAATAGAGGCTTCTTGTGGCAAATAACCAATCCCCTTTCTAGCTCGCTCATGCATTGGCGCTAACGTTAAGTCTTCGCCATTGAGAATAATGGCTCCATGATCACTCGGCACTAATCCAACTATCATGTAAAATGAGGTGGTTTTTCCTGCACCATTAGGTCCCAATAAGCCAACAATTTGGCCAGCGCTAACGCTTAGGCTAACATTTTTGACCACTTGCCGTTTTTTGTATGACTTAGCTAACGCTTTTGCTTGTAGTGTCGCACTGGTCATTGCTTATTGTTTTCCTTGACTTTATTTTTGGGTTTTAAAATAGTGGTTACTGAATCGTTGGCGTTTCTATCATTACTTTCAGCTAATAATTGTTCAGTTAAGGTATTATAAACAATGCTATTGCCTTTCACTATGCTGCCTTCCTGGCTAACGATGGCATCACCGGAGATGGTAATGGTGTTTTTAGACGGTTCATATTTAATTTCATTGGCCTGCAAACGAATAGGGTTGCCGTCAGTTAACAGTTGCTGAAAAACGGCTGGCTTGCCTTGTGCTAAATAAACCTTAGCATCACTATCAGGTTCGCTAAATACTTGTACTAGATCGGCTTTAATGGTTAAGGTACCTTGCGTTATGTACACATCGTCTAAATAGCTAGCAATCTTATTTTTGAGATCGCTAGCTTGCCGTTTGGCTTTGATAACAATTTGTTTATCAAAATCATGTTTTGCCGCAACTGCCGTTATAAATGGACTAAAAAGTAAACTAGTCCATAGCAAGTTAACGGTAATTTTTTTTATAAATGGTCTGTACATGTTCGGTAAGCGTCATCTGGGTTGTGTTTAAGTCTACAATCAGACCTGAGCCATACATAGTAAAATCTTTGCCTTCTACTAATACAGCCTGATCTGAACTAATGATATTGGTATTTAAATCTAATTCTAAATATTTGCAATGTATTGCTTGAATTAAACTATTTTTATCGGTTGCTTTTAATAATACCCTATTTTCTAATACGATGCGGTTATTACCCTGTAAGGTAGCTTCATTGGCGGTAATTTGCCAAGCCGCTGTTTGGTTCTTGGGGTATAACGTATATTCAGGGTAATCAAAATGCGTAAAATCTAAATCAGCATAATGTTCCATACGCTTGGCGGTTACTTCTATTGTAAGATCACCGATTTTATTATAAATATCACTCTTTAATGCTTCGGCAATAAAATCGGGCGTAAGTTCGTTGTGCTTTGCATTAGTTGGTGTTTTATCTGTACTACGCCATTCGAATACGCTGTATAGCAACAGACTTATAGTGAAAATAGTGCATGATATTATGTACAGACGTTTCATAAACTAGCGCCAGATGCTGAAAATAAGCTTTGTTGACTGTACATAATAATGTCACATAATTCACGTACCGCACCAAATCCACCGCGTGTTTGGGTAATATAATTGGCTTGTTGTTTTACTAAGGGGTGTGCATCTTGTACCGCAACCCCTAAGCCGGCTAGTTTGATACAAGCTAAATCAGGTACATCATCGCCAATATAAGCGATTTGTTCGGGTTGCAATGATAATTCATTTAGCAACCGAATTAATGTTGGCTGCTTATGTTCTTGTCCTTGAATAATGAATTCAACTTTTAATGCACTCATGCGTTGTTGCACAATGGTCGATATTCGACCGGTGATAACGGCTACTTTTACCCCGCTCGTAACTAATGCTTTGACACCAAAACCATCTTTAGTGTGAAACGCTTTGAGTTCTTCGCCTGCATTACCTAAATAAATACGTCCATCTGAGAATACCCCATCAATATCGCAAACTAATAATGCTACTTTTTGGGCGGCAGCTATAACCTCAGGGGTTACTTGTTGATATAAGGACTCAATCAATTAGAGTACTCCCGCTTTTAATAAATCTTGCATATTAAATGCCCCGATAGGGTAATGATTATCGTTGACTACAATAAGGCCATTAATTTTTTTATCTTCCATTATTTTTAGCGCTTGCGCCGCTAACATCTGTTGATCAACCACAGTGGGTTGTAGAGTCATTACCGTATCAATGGTTTGTTGATGAATATCGACTTTTTGTTCTAAAATACGGCGTAAATCACCGTCGGTGAATAAGCCAATAAGCTGTTGTTGTTGATCAACTACGGCCGTCATACCTAAGCCTTTACGTGACATTTCAACTAAGGCATCTTTTATCAATGCATTACCAAACACCCAAGGCACTTGCTGTTCGGTATGCATAATATCAGTGATGCGCAGTAATAACCGTTTGCCTAAACTACCACCCGGATGAGAAAGGGCAAAATCATCGGCGGTAAAACCACGCGCATTTAATAACGCAACCGCTAATGCATCACCCATCACTAAGGTTGCAGTGGTGCTAGACGTAGGTGCTAAACCTAGCGGACAGGCCTCTTGTTCTATGGCAACATTTAAGTGTACATTCGCTAATTTAGCTAGGGTAGATTGTGGGTTTCCGGTGAGTGCGATAACCTGTGCGCCAATGCGTTTTAATACCGGTAAAATGGATAGAACTTCTGCCGTTTCGCCGGAATAAGAGATAGTTAATACTACATCATCTGTGGTGATCATACCTAAATCACCATGACTTGCTTCACCAGGATGAACGAAAAATGCGGGTGTGCCGGTACTCGCTAAAGTAGCGGCTATTTTGCCACCAATATGGCCTGATTTACCCATGCCAATTACAATAACTCGACCTTGGCAAGCAAACATCATTTGACATGCTTGTTCAAAATTATCATCAATATAGCGTAATAAACCCTGCACGGCTTGTTGCTCAATTTGTATTACTTGACGAGCTAACTGTTTATAATTATTCATAATTTGCAAATCAACTGATGAATGATATTAACTACTAAAGATTAGGTATTGGTATACGAAAAAACACCCTAACAAGACAGCACCTTTTAATCTAGTGATACGAAAGTAGCCAAATTGCCTACTAAAACATATTACGAATAACAATAAGGTGACCGCAATCATGAAGGGTATGTCGCGTGTTTCCAGTGCAGGATCAACCTGCCCAGGGGCAATAATGCCAGGTAAAGCTAATACTGCGAGTAAATTGAATAGATTAGAGCCGATGATATTACCAATAGCTAAATCGTCTTCTTTCTTATATATGCTCACGAGGCTTGCGGCAAGTTCAGGCAAGCTAGTACCTACCGCAATAATGGTTAAACCAATCACTAAATCACTGATACCAAATGTTTTTGCGATATTTGCAGCGGCGGCTACTAAATAATTGGCACTAATGGGTAATACTATGATCCCCATTAGTAGCCAAATTAAGGCTTTTATATTTGAAGTGGCTGGTGGCAATTCTCGTTCTGCTTCGGATAATAATTTATCTGATGCTTGTTTATCCTGACTTTGTTTTAACGTACTAATAATTAAATACAAAATAAAACAGATAAAAATAGTCAGTAATATTAAACCTTCCCAAAGTGAAAAGTGGTTATTAAAAAACATCCAATAAGTTAAACCACAAATAGCTAACAATAGTGGGAATTCTTTTTTTATAATCGAGGAGGAAACTATTAACGGCTTACATAATGCCGTAAAACCCAAGACTAAAGTGATATTTGTAATATTAGAACCAATTGCATTACCAATGCCTGCATTAGGTTTACCTTGTAATGATGCTGATGCGGCAGCCATCATTTCAGGGGCTGAAGTGCCCATAGCGACAATGGTTAGGCCAATGATCATCGGTGAAATGCCAAAATTTCTTGCGATAGAAGATGCCCCATAAACAAA
>Ga0316206_1001202_pt1 | contig 24908 bp, 27 predicted proteins | sample 6monthpyrite_MG_FD_204942 | JGI IMG/M metagenome (GOLD analysis project Ga0316206, IMG submission 204942) | Microbial mat bacterial communities from mineral coupon in-situ incubated in ocean water Damariscotta River, Maine, United States -... | ecosystem: Environmental > Aquatic > Marine >... | reverse complement strand
TAAGTGGTGAAGCTAACAAAATATATATAGATCCTAGCATGGTTGGAGATAGAGAAGAGAGATGTAATATTCTTAAGAAAAAAATTGATGATCATCAAAACATTATAAATGAGCAAGAACAACAGTACAATAAATCAATAACTAACTTTAAAGAATCAAATGAGCGTATTAAAAGCTTTAAAAAGAAGTTTTTAGATGCTCAAAAAGCTGGAAATAAGCCACCAGTACATGTAACAATAAAACTTAAACAGTTTAAACAAGAGACTGAAAAACTTAAAGAAGAAGCTCTTAAAATTGAAGCTATGAAAGAGGAGAATAAAACCTTTGTTTTAGAGTTAGATAAAGAGTTAGATGCAGTTTTTCATGCCAAAGTTACACTTCTTAAGGGATCTTGGAATGGTAAAAGTGAAATAATCTTCATAGATCCTCATGATGCTAAAGAGTATATATACCAACCAAAAGGTAAAGAAAAATGTATCTATCTTGTGAAAGAAGAGGATAATATCTCTATAAAATATGATATGTAACAAAAGTTACAGACAGAATTTTTCATATGTGCGATACTTCCTTGAACAACACATTAAGGATAAATTATGAAATGTAATACAGGTGAATTAGACAAAGCTTTAAGAATTTCAGCAGGAATAGGACTTACTGTTTGGGCAGTTATGGGCGGTCCAGCATGGGCATTTGTTGGAATCATAGTCGCAGGAACAGGACTTATGAGTTTTTGTCCAGCATACGCAATCGTAGGATTAAACAGTGGTTGTAAAAGATCTTAAATAATTACAAAGTTACGAGAGCAAAAGCTCTCGATTTAGTTTTATCCACAAGAAGGAACGTTACCGCTATCATTTCCATATTCATGTAAAAAATCTTTTAAATGTGGTGCATACTTTCCAATAAATTTTTTACCATTAAAGTACTTTTCTGCTTTTGAACCCTTATGAGCCTCAATAATTTTCGCAGCATCTGCGTCAAATAGGTCATTCCATTCAGCTTGAGTGTGCATTGCAGCACCTTTTGTACCATTACCATGACATTTTTTACATTTTTTCAAATATATCTTCTGCCCTTTTTTAATATCAGCAGACGCAGTAGAACTAAAAAGTCCAATTGCTACAATAGAACCTAGCAGTATTGATGTGCTTTTTTTCATTAATTATGTCCTTACAATTTTAATATAACAGTAATGATACATTAATTAGTGTTTCATTAAACTAAATTTCTAAGTTTTTTTACTAAACAACCATAAAAATCCAGTTTCATACTCTCCTATCTCTTCTCTTATGACAACTCTATTCTTCATAATCTCTGTAAAACCACTACTCTTTGCTATTTTTGTTATATAGTTCTCAGACTGAGCAAAACGTCCTGTTCTTAAAAGAGAAAAATCTTTATCTGTATCTTGGGTACTAAAAACAAAGATTCCACCATCTTTTAAAATTCTCGACACTTCTATAAAAATAGCCTCTAGTGAGCCTATATAAATAAACAAATCAGCTGCACTTACCATATCATAAGTTCCATCTTCTACACTTAATAAAAACTCATGGATATCTTGTTGATATAGTTTTGAATAAATATTTTTTTTCTTAGCAATTTCTATCATTTTTGAAGACAAATCTACACCATCTATCTCACACTTTAAATCAGATAACTCTTTTGCAACAAGACCAGTACCACAGCCCAAATCTAAAACTTTACTTGTCTGTTTTAAATATGAAGATGTTAAAGATGAAATATCTTTTGGAAGTTTATAATTTAAATTGTTTTGAAGGTGTTCATCAAAATAGCCTGATGCACTATCAAAATAGTCTTCAATATACTCTTTTGTTGCTTTTTCTACATTAGAACTACTAAGAGATAAAATCATATGTCTAGCATGATGATTTTCTGGGTGGTGCAGAAGTAAATTTTCATAAGCTTTTATTGCATCATCAAATTTTTTATCCTTAACATATAACTGAGCTAAACTATTCCAAATAACTGCTAAACTATCATCAAGTTCTAAAGCACGTTCATAGGATTTAGTTGCTAATTCAATATCACCAGTACGTTCAAAAACAATTGCAAAATGGTAAAAAAATATCCCCTCATTTGGATTTAATCTAATTGCCATATCTAAAGATGCTAAAGCTTCTTCATGCCTATTTAGTTGAGTAAAGCAAAGTCCAATGGCGTGATGTAGCCACGCATCATCAGGTTCATGTGCAATTAATTTACCATAAATTAAAATGGCTTCATCAAATTTTTGATCTTCGAAAAGTTGAACTGCTTTATCTAATTCACTCATTTGATTTTGTCTAAAATAAGTCTTAAATCTTTCTGTTCAATAATAATATTTGCCTCTTTTTTTAAAATATCTTTAGCACAAAATGCTACACGCTTCTGTGCATGTGCGAACATGCTTCTGTCATTTGCACCATCGCCAACAACAAGTGTTTGCTCTTTTGTAATTCCTAAGAGATTTTGAATACGAACAATCATATCTCCCTTACTAAAATCAAACATCATATCTCCGCCAACTAATCCACTCAAATTTCCACCGCGTGAATGTAGTACATTTGAAAAATCAGCATCATAACCTAAAATATCTTTTGCATAAGACGTAGCATTTCTAAAACCACCACTAAAACATATAACCTTCATACCCATGCTTTTAAGCTCAGTTATAGTCTCTTTTGCACCATTCATGTAAGGAAGTGAGTGACAAATATCATCTACTTTTTTAACATCAAGCCCACTAAGAAGAGCAACTCTTTTTTGTAAACTTTCAAAAAAGTCTAACTCTCCTTGCATAGCAGCTTCAGTAATAGTACTAACTTCATCTTTAATACCAAGTTCTTCTGCTAAGAAATCAATTGTCTCGCCATCCATAAGTGTAGAATCAAAATCAAATACCGCTAAACGCATCTATATCCTTAAGGAAAATAAAATTTATCGCAATTGTAACACATAGAATTTCGCATGAATATTAAAAAATATCCATAAAATCTCCATAAATATATTTTAAACTCTCGTTATAACATTAAAAGGAACCTACATATGAGAATATTTACAAAATTATTACTACCTGCTGCATTGGCATTTAATTTATTTGCCCAGTCTGACGTTTTTCTAACAGACAATACTAAATTAGCTGATTTGAAAATGCCATATAACAAACTCGAATTTAGCTTAATTGAAGGTTATCAAAACTACAAAATAGTTGCTACTCACTTTAGAACTGACAAAAATGAGATACGCTATATTTTAGCAAATCCAACTGCCTATAATGCAATAAAAGATGATAAAATACCTCTACCTGAGGGAAGCAAGATTGTTAAAATTGGCTGGAGCGTAAAAAAGATGCTAAAGTGGACTGGCGCTCTTGAAGCTGATAAAATTCAACGTGTCGAATATATGGTAAAGGATAGCAAAATGTTTAATCATAATGGTGACAATTGGGGTTATGCACGTTTTGTAAAAAAAGGCGATGAATATATTCCATGGAACAAAGGAGATAAGGGTTGTATCTCATGTCATAGCAGCGTTAAAGAGAATGATTATCTCTTTACAAAGTTTCAACATACTTTTTGATAACTAAATGAAAAAAAGAATATTAGTTATAGAGGATGAAAAAGCTATTGCAGATTTAATCATACAAAGATTTGACACATCTTTGTATGATGTACAATTAGCAAAAGATGGTAATGAAGCGTTAATTAAAATGCGTTCAGAAAATTATGACATCGCAACAATTGATATTATGCTTCCAAAAGTAGATGGATTAACTCTTTGTAAATATTTTAGAAAAGCATCTCCCAAAACTTTTTTAATTATAGTAAGCGCACTTGATGAAGAAGAGACCAGATTAAAAGGGTATGCTTATGGTGCAGACGATTATATTACAAAACCTTTTAGCACAAAAGAGTTAGTTGCAAAAATTGAAGCTTTTTTTAGACGTTCAGATAAATTAGTATCAGAAAACTCAAAGTCTATACATAACCTATTTTTAGATTATGAAAAAAAAGAGACTAAGATTAATGGCTTTTTATTAACCTTAACACCTAGTGAATATTTTATACTATACACACTTATTGAAAATCAAAAAAAACTTTTTTCTAGAGATGAGCTGTCATATCTTATTTATGAAAATAACCTTGGAAGAATAGATAGTAGAGGTATTGATTCACATATTTACCATATTCGTAAAAAAATCAGACAATTCGATAACAATAGTTATATAAAAACAGTACATGGTGAGGGATATATTATTCATGAGCATTAAAAAATTTCTACTACTTTCTTATATTGCAGCTGGTCTCATAATTTCAGTTTTTACAGCATTTATGACATTTTATATTATTGATGTAGAGATTGGCATGAAAATGTTATCTAAAATCATCATAACCATTACTGCAACACTACCTGTGATTGCAACTTTAAGTTACTTAATTGGAAGCTATTTTTCCAAAAAATTTACTCATATCACGCAAAGATTAAATCTTATTGCAAATGAGGACTTTAGTGCTAAAAATACAGATGATTACATTTTAGAAGCACACGATATTAAAAATAGACTAAATGACGTTTCAAAGAAGTTAGAAGCCTCATTTAATGTACTTAAAGAGAAAAACAGTGAGCTATCTTGGATGGTTCGCTCTTTTGCACATGACTTTAGAACACCATTAACAATTATAAAAGGAAATTTAGAGGCCATAGAAGATGGTCTTATTCCTAACGAAAAACTACCGTACGTAATTAATAAACTGCAATTAGAGACAAACTATATGAATGAATTACTTAGTGATGTATTACAATTTATTCAATCTATGAAGAGTACTATTAATAAAGAAAAAATAGAGTTACAAAATTTTATAAATAGAGAAATTTTTGCACTTTTTGAACTAAACAGTAGTGTTAAATTTATAAATGATACAACATCATGCAATAACATACTATTTACAAAAACAGACCTTAAAAAGATTCTAATTAATCTTTTAGATAATAGCATTAAATATACACAAAATGGTACTATCAGATTCTACTGTGAGGATAACTCATTAATCATTGAAGATACTGGAGAAGGTGTCAAAACAGATGAATGCGAAGCTATATTTAAGCCATTTTTCACAATTGATGAGAGCAAAAATAGACAAAAAAGTGGTTTTGGACTTGGATTATCAATAGCGAAAAACCTTGCTGAAAAAAATAATTTTATACTGCAGTGCGACCCACTATACAAAGAAGGATTAAAAATTATATTAAAAGAAAACATCACATAGCGGTTTGTAGGGGTATTAAAACTCTACATCAATATTAACCAAATCCTGAACAAATTGTATCACATAGGGGTTTGTAGGGGTATTAAAACTCATGGATAATCTTGATAAAAAGACTATTGATTGTATCACATAGGGGTTTGTAGGGGTATTAAAACAAACCTTGTAAAATTGTAAAATTTCCTATAATTGTATCACATAGGGGTTTGTAGGGGTATTAAAACAATTCTCGTGTCATTACGATTAAAATCTAAATTGTATCACATAGGGGTTTGTAGGGGTATTAAAACGAATACCTAGATGATAAAAAAGTTCAATTAATTGTATCACATAGGGGTTTGTAGGGGTATTAAAACACTAGAATGTCGTAAGAGGAACTACTACATATTGTATCACATAGGGGTTTGTAGGGGTATTAAAACAATGCTCAACTTCATACATAATAAAGTCTAATTGTATCACATAGGGGTTTGTAGGGGTATTAAAACGATAAAAATATAATTATTTTACTTTTAAAACTATTTTTAGTACAATAGTGTCCTATGTTGTAACACATAGAGGTTTAATAGGGGTATTAAACTAAAAGCCACAATTTTGTGGTGGATTCTAGAGAACATTTTCGGATGTTCTCCTTTTAAAAAAGAAGTAGTTGAACATGCTCTCTTTTTTCACTTTTTGGTTTTTCTCCAACTATAACTTCCATATCTGCAAACTGTTTATCTGTAAAAGACAACATTCTTATGTTTCCACGTTTCATATTTTTTGCTACAAAATCTTTTATTCTTTTTTTACCATATTTTGCAGATTCATTTGAGCTAAAGATTTTTCCATATACAGAGTATTGAATCATCATGTAACCCTCTTTACCTAACTCTGTATGAAACCATTGGTATCGTTTTCTATCTTTTTTAGATTTTGTTGGCAAGTCAAACATTACAACCAGCCACATTATTTTAAATGAGCTCATTTTCAAAAAATTCAATGTTGACTTTTGGATAAACAACAAGAGTTGGATCATTTTTTAAAACTGCTCTTTTATACTCTTTAACAAAAATATCTACAGACTTACTTATGTTTGAATTTCCAGCATTTATATTTACACACTCGAAAGATAAAAGCTTTACAAGTTCTCTTTTTACTTCTGTATCTAAACCTACTTTATGTGAAAATTTTGCATCTAAAAGTAACTTTACATAAATATCTACAACCGCTCTAAAAGGCTCCATTAAATCATCAACTAAAGCAAATGAGTTGTACCTATTTTTATGCCAAATTCCAAAGATTGGTAATAACCCGCTAGCACTTACACTCAATGCCATTCTAGCCCTAATTAATGAATACGCATAATTTAGCATTGAGTTTCTAATGTCATCTGCACCTTGTTCTCGTCTAAAATTTTTAAATAATGTTTTCCAGTAAATTCTTGCAGATTGCGCTTCATCATTATTTTCATCATACTTCTGTACATAATTGACTATATTTTTCATAGTCATATGCTCATTATGGTTAAAAAACTCTAAGACTTCAGATTGATTAAATATTTTTGACTTCACAACCCCTTGCCAAATATCTTCTTTAAATTCTTGTGTTATAGCAATTTGAATATTTGCAATATCACTCATAGTACTGTGACCATGATATGGTGTCAAAATAGAACTAGGATGAAACTCATTGTCAAGAAATAATACAGCAACACCATTTTTTGATAAAAGCTCGATACTTTTTCCAGTAATGGAGTATTGTGTATTATCGAAAATAATGTAGTCAATATCTTTGATGGTAACTTTTATCTCATCTTCTTCAGAAAAAGACAAAACAAGATTTTCATTTTTTACCTTAATTTTACACGGTTTTGTAAGATGAACAATTTTCCAACCCATATAGTTTACTTTTTTATCTCAGCTAAAAGTAGTTGAGAGTTTTTATATTCTAATATAAAAAAAGCCGTCTTGCCTTTTATCGCATTAGAAGCATACGTCCACTCAACTTTCAATCTATTTGTTATAGTCTCTTTTTGATATGAAGTTAACACATTATAGGTATTAGCCATTTACAATACCTTTTATAGTCTCTAAAAATTCACTTTTTGCATTTCCTATAACTTGGTATGATTTTATATTTCCTAAAATATCTAGATTTAATTTTATTATGCCAATTGCACTACCAACAGAATGTTGCTTTGCTCCTGTATGTGATTTATCTTTACAAAACGAGTTAGGTTGAAACTTGTAAGCTGAAGGGAATTTAGAATTTGAAAATGCAGCTATTTTTTTATTCTCTAAAAAGCTAACTATCTTTCCACCTTTTATTGTTTTATCTAAATACACAAAAAAGACCAAATCATTTTTATATACTTTAAAACTTCCATCATTTTTATTATTCATTTGCTTAAAGTTTATCACATCAATTCGTCTATAAGAAAGCTCTCCATTTTCAAAAGTAGCCCTAAATCCAATAAAAGTCTTTTCCATGGTAGCCCAACCACCTCTAACATCAAAACCAGTTAAATTTGTTTGATAAAATTTTACTTTTCGTATAATATTTCTATTATTATCTACTAAATTACTATGAATTAATCCCTCAAGTTTTTGTTTTGCTTCACTCATAAGTTCTTTATTCTTAGCATCAATTCCATCAAAACTATCAAGCATATTTTTTATATCTTCAGCCCTATTTTGTACAACCAAACAAATTACATCTTTTGGATTTGTCTTAAAAAGATACATTTTTTGTAAAATCTTTTTATTAAAATTTTCAACAAATTTATTAGATGAAGTTTCAGGAGTGATTTTCAAAGCTATAAATTGCTCTATAATATTTTCTCGAACTGTAAAAATACCATCATCTTTTTTAGCATATATAGTATCTTTATGAACTTTTGAACTCATAGGCTTTTTAGAAACCCAAAAATTTACAGTTTTAGTTTTTCCAAATATATCTTTATAAAAAACAGAATCTTCTCCAAAACTATTATAATTTTCTTCTATCATAGCAACTAACTCTTTTGGTACAATACTTTCAATGAGCGGAATATCTTTTTTTATTTTTGCTCTTGCTTCATCATCAATAACACCTACATTTTCTCTAAAAGTATTAGATAACTTCTTAATCCATGACTCATTTGTAAGCCCTATCAAAATTGCATCTATAGCATGATGAATGTTTGTATCTCTAACTTTAGTTTTTACATTTAAAACTTTACGTATATTAGAAGTGGCTCTTCCTTGTATGTGTCTGACTGCACTACCATCGACCTGTTTTTCCTCATTTGCAAAGGGATAATACCTTTTTAATAATTGCGCTGTTAAAGCTTCTATATAACTCGTAGCTCTTAAACTCTTAGATTCAAAGGTATCTTTAAAAACTTCATCAAGATTATTTGCCAGCAAATTTTTTCTTTTTTTCCAGTTTATTTTATGTTCTTTGTAAAGATTATCAACTCTATTTATAAAAGCTTGTTTATCTGAAACAAAATCTATAGGGAGTTGATTTGATTTTCGAACATTACTATCTCGGTGTGCTAAAACGAAATTATGCTTCACACTGAGTCCACCTAAACTTTGTGGAACAATATGATCTAAATCTACCTCATTAGTAAATATCTTTTTAAACTCTATTCCCTCACCACTATAAATATCTCTACCCTCTTGCTCTTTATACATCAATATTTTTCTTGCATATTTTCGTAAATTCTTACCATATTGATTTGCAATTTCTTGATATTCTTTATTTAGTAGAACTTCATCTATCTGTTTTTCTAATGCTCTATTTGCTTTTTCAATATTTCTTCTTGTCTCTTCATTTTGACTAAGTTCTCTTGTACTTTCTACTCTTATCTCATCGAATGTACTATAAGTGGTATGAAGATGTTTTATAAGCCTTAAAGTCGCACTCACAACATATTTGACAGAATGATTATTTATCTCTAAATTATCATTATCTTTTTCAAATTGAGAAACATGAAGATATTTAATTCCTTTTTTAAATATTGAGTAATCCTCACTCTCTTTAATATTTAATTTTTTCTTTATATCACTAAGTGTTAAACCTTGTTCAAAGTATGGGATAAACTTTATCATTGCATACGCTGAAATATTTAATGAATTTCCATTTTTATATTTTATTAAATCTATTATAGTTTCATCATCGACTAAAGTTTTCAATTTGACATATATACTCTTAGGTGACTTCTCAAACTCCAAAATATCAAAAATCTCTTTTAAAACTTCATATTTGTTATCTTGCTTTAACGAGTTTAATATAAAACTATTATCTATTTTAGATAAATTACTTATAAAATGGAACTTAATAATACTATTTTCTACACTTTTGCCATCTTTTAGATAACTATCATCTTTATTAAATATCTTAACATCTTCACTAAGGTTTAGAGTTTTTCTAACATCTTTATACTTGATGTTTAAAATATTCTTACCTTTTTTAATTTTTTCAAAAAAGTCATCAGCAATAAGTTTTATCTGTTGTGGAGTGATTTTATTTTTTTCTTTATTAAAAGTAATATTTGAAACACTTTCATACATTTTGTATATATCACTCAAAAGTGAATATTGATGAGCTACTATCTCTTCTTGAAAATACTCGCACTTGCCAAATAGACTTAAATCATTAGTTGATTCTTTTTGGTCATCAATAGTTTTTACAAGCTCTAAAATAAAATCATCAACACTAAAATTATCTTTAAAGAATCCAAAGCTTTTTTGAGATAAAACTATCCTTTTTATTTCTTCATTAATATATTCACGCCTAATCATATAGTTATAATTATCGTGATTCCTAAATGTTGGGTTTGTACCTTTCCTCTCTTCTTCGTATATAATTTGAGCTATTGTCTTATTTGGATATTTTTCTTTTAAAGCTTCAACCGTTCTTAGAGCTTTTTTTATTTTTCCTTTTTCATCATCATCTTTCTTTTTTGAATTATTTTTAACTTCCAAATTTAACTCTCTTGTTAATTCTTCAAGTAAATCATCACTATCTAAAGATTTGAATCCTCTATGTTTTGCTAGAGCATAAAAAATTGTAAAAAGTTCCCCAACTTTAAGTTTTTCATTGAAAGCTTTTTCACATCTTAATTGCCACTTATTTATATAAATATTATCTTTTTCATGTTCTAACAGTTGCTCACTTTTTCCTAAATCATATTTTTCAAAGAGTAAAGCTAACTTTTGCTTTCTTATTTTTCTTAAATTAAATAATTTTTTGCTTGATTTACTTTGAGCATGTAAAAGTTTTTTTGAAATTCTTTTTCTATCATCTATAAATGGAGAATCTAACATACTGACACCATAATCTATTAATGAGTATCTATCATTTTCTAATTCATCTAAAACTGAATAACCAATTGACGTAATACCCAAATCAAGACTCAATATCTTTTTCATGATTGCCTCTATTTTGCTATAATGCCAACATTATAACCTAAGGACAGTTTTTGTTTGAACAATTAATTAATAAATTACAGAGTGATAGATACATTACGCTTGAAACTACACCTGGGCACTCACCAACATTTGAACCAATTATGGAAAAAATTGAAAAGCTTGGACTTAATAAAAAAGTAGATGGATTTAGTACAACAGACAATCCACTTTCAAAACTTAAATTTAATGCAATAATTGCAGCACACATGCTTCAACAACGTTTTAATAAACCAACAATGGCAACGGTTAGTATGAGAGACAGAAATAAGATCGCCTTGCAATCTGACCTGCTTGGTGCAAATGCATTGGATGTTAGAGCAATTTTAACATTAACAGGTGATAGTGCAAAAATAAGTAATCAGCCAAATACTAAGGGTGTATTTGAGGGCGACAGCTCATTAATGCTAGATATTGTTAAATGTTTTAATGGTGGAATTGACTATGCGGGAGCACCATTTAGTGAAAAACCAAAAACTATTTACCCATTTAGTGTCACAAACTCATATGCAAAAAATTACAAAACTCTTCAAAAAAAACTTAAAAAGAAAATTGAACATGGGACATTAGGAATAATTACACAACCAGTTTATGATACTGAAAATGCGAAAATGCTTTTAGAACTCTTAGAAGAGGCAAAAGCAGAGTGTAGTATCGGTAGTAATGCTCAGATGATTCTAGGAATTTTCCCTATTACAAAATTTAGAACTGCACAATTTTTATCTTCTCATGTACCAGGTATTCATGTTCCATCTAAATGGGTTGAAGAGCTCAGAACTGCTAGTGAAGTATCACCTGAAGAAGAGAGAAAAGTAGGAATGCAAATGAGTAAAGAGCTAATTGACAGTATCATGAAATTACACCCAAAGGTGCATATCATGACAGCAAATCAATTTAGTGTAGCTGAAGAACTGCTAAGAGACTTTTAAAAGTCTCTCTCTAGTAGCGTATCAACTTTTAAGATAGTAAGAATCCTATCTGCTTGTTTACCTACACCTTCAATTATACTCTTCTCACCACTTGCCGTCTCTGGTGCTGGATCTATGTCAGACTTTTTAAGTCTAATAGCTTCAGTTAAACGGTCTATTACAAAACCAGCAACTTCGTCACCACTTTTCATAACAATATAACGTGCTTCATCAGTCTGTTTAGCAGATGGTAGACCAAACTTCATACGCAAATCAATCAATGGAATAACACTACCACGTAAATTAAAAACACCTAAAACGTAGTCAGGAGTCTGTGGAACACGAGTAAATTCAATTGGTTTGATAATCTCTTGTATAGTAAGGATAGGCACCGTGTACTCTTCATCTCCTACAACGAAACCAACGAGTTGCATTACATCATCAAGATTAGTTATATCAGGCTCATCTTGCTGTTTTTGCTGGTTATCAATTATGTTTTTCATTTTATCACTCATATTTATGCCTCCATTGTAAGATTAATATTTCGTTTAACAACATTCATTAAATACTCAGGTGAGTATGGTTTAGTAATATATTCAACCATCCCAACTTCAACACCTCTCATTCTATCAGCTTTAGTTGTACGCGATGTTACTGCAATTAGCGGTAAATTTTTGTATTTATTATACTTTTTAATCTCACCAGCTAGTGAATAACCATCCATTCTAGGCATCTCAATATCAACTAGCATTGCATCAAATTGATGATCTCCAGCTTTGAGTATGTTAAGAGCTTCTACACCATCTGCTGCTTCAATCAAAGTCACACCAAGAGGTTTAAGTGCATTTTTCATAATTGAACGATCTGTTTTACTATCATCAACTATCATTACATGATAATCACTTGGTTTCTCTTTTACTTTGGTTGCACTTGCTGCTTGTGCAATTGCTGGTTTTGCTTTTAGGCTTTTGGCCATCTGCATAAGCGCTGCAACATCAACAATAAGTGTAACACCACCATCACCACGGATAGTAGCCCCAGCAACACCATCCATACCTTTTAGATATTCACCCATAGATTTAATTACAATCTCTTCTTGACCAACTAAAGTATCAACTATTACACCTATTTTTGATTCAGCAAGACCAAGAACAACCACATAAGTATGTTCACCACCATCGAATACACGATCTACTTCAAAAATATCTGCTAAATGAACAAGTGGAAGTACTTCATCACGAAGACGCATTACACTTCTATTTTCAACTGTATAAACTTCATCTGTAGATATTCTTACAGTTTCTAAAACTGAAGCTAATGGAATTGCGTAATACTCCTCTTGCACACCTACTAAAAGCGCTTGAATAATAGCAAGAGTTAGAGGAATTTTCAGTTTAATTTTAGTATATGCATCAATTTCACTATCAATGTCAATAATACCATTTAATTTTTCGATATTTGTTTTAACAACATCCATACCAACACCACGACCTGAAACATTCGTTACAGTTTTAGCAGTTGAAAAACCAGGACGGAAGATAAGGGTGAAAGCTTCTTTATCCCCCATATTATCAGCCTCTTTCTCAGTAATTACATTCTTAGAAATTGCTATATCTTTTAGAACATTTGCATCTAACCCTTTACCATCATCTGTAATTTCAATGACAATATGGTTACCCTCGTTATATGCTTTTAATCCTATTGTTCCCGTCTCACTCTTACCTTTAGCAATACGATCAGCAATTGGCTCAACTCCATGATCACATGAATTTCTAATAATGTGAACGAGAGGATCTCCAATCTCTTCAACGATTGATTTATCAAGCTCTGTCTCTTCACCACCAATTTCAAGCTCTATTTTTTTACCAAGTTCACGTGATAAATCTCTAATCATTCTTGGAAATTTATTAAATACTTTTCCAATTGGAAGCATTCTTGTTTTCATAACCGCAATTTGCAAATCTGTTGTAACCAAAGATACAATAGATACAACTTGATTAAGCTCTTCTAAGAACTCTTCACCCTCATAACGCTCTTCGACATCATCATTAATTTTAATAAGTCTGTTTTTACCAAGAACAAGCTCACCAATAAGATTCATTAAGTGATCTAGTCTTCTAACATCAACACGAATTGTTTGTTCAACACTAGCCGCTGGTTTAGCAGGAGCTTTTGCTACCTCTTTCTTAGCTGAAGGTGTTGGTTTTTTTTCTGCTACAGGTGGAGGTGTTGGTGCAGGAGCTTCTACTTTAGGTTCCTCTTTTGGAGCAGGAGCCTCCTCTTTAGCTGGTTCATCAATAATTTCTGGAGCATCAGGAACTGCTTCACCAGCTTCAATTTTTGCTACTCTTCTAGCTTTATCTTCATCTTGACGCATTTGCAGAAGACGTTCTATCTCGTCTTCTATTTCACCTTCACTCATATCAGAATAGTCTACCTCTTCTTCAACAATAGGTTCTGGTTCAGGTGTAGCTTCTGGCTCAGGTGTAGATGGGCTAGCTGACTCACCAGAAGTAATAGCATCAAGTTTTACAACTACGTCTTCAATATCATCTGAACCCTCATCAGTACCATTATCACGAATAAAGTGTAACATTGCCTTCATCATATCAATTGATTTTAAGACAACATCCATAATGTCAGGAGTAAGTACTAACTCACCTTTACGTGCACGGTTTAAAACATCTTCCATGTGGTGCGTTAAACGAGTTAGTATATCAAAGTTTAAAAATGAACTAGCACCTTTTACAGTGTGTGCTACACGGAAAATTCTATTTAAAAGTTCTAAATCTTCTGGAGTATTCTCTAACTCCACTAAGTCTTGATCTAACTGCTCTATTAACTCAAATGACTCAACTAAAAAATCTTGTAATATCTCTTGAAATTCATCCATTCATCACCTCCCTAAGCTTCTTTTACTTTATTTAATACTCGTGCTACCTCTGCATGAAATGTAGGTGCATCAAATTTAACCAAATATGACTCACCACCAGCTTCAATACCTCTATTTTCACTAAAGTCATCACTAATAGATGAATTAAAAATTATTGGTAATCTTGCAAAGCGCTTATCTTCTTTAGCTTTAGCAGCAAAATGAAAACCATCCATTTTAGGCATCTCTACATCTGAGACAATAAGCCTAACCTCTTTATCAAATCTTTCTTCATACATTGAATATAATTCATTAAGTTTATCAAGTCCATCTTCACCATTAATAGCTTCAACAACTTTAAAGCCCATCTCTTCAAGTCCTCTTACTACGGTTCTTCTCGCTGTCATACTATCATCTAAAACAAGTACAGTACCCTCATATTGAGCAATCTCACCCTCAACTTCATGACTAGGACTGTATAATCCTAAATCCTCAACCACACTTTCAAGATCAAGAATTAAAAGAACGGTATCATCTTCAATTCTAGTAACACCTGTAATCTTACTTTTATCCATATTTCCAGAGCCATCTGTATAAGCAGCTGGTTCAATGTCATTCCAACTTATACGACGAATGCGCTTTGCTTCATGAACAATGAAACCGATTAAAATATTATTAAACTCAGCAATTATTACACGTGTCTGTTTTATGACATTATCGGGGGGCTGAACACCCATCCATTTTGAAAGACTTACTACTGGAATCACAACCCCTCTAAGGTCGAAAATTCCTTCTACAAATTCTGGTACACCTGGAAGCTCTGTAAGTTGTGGAAGACGAATTATTTCTCGTACTTTTGCAACGTTTACACCATAGATTCCCTCGTAAATTCTATCGCCCTCTTTTTTTTGAATGCGAAAATCTACAAGTTCCATCTCATTGGTGCCGACTCTTAATGTGTCATCACTATTTTGCATCGATGATCCTTATACTTGGCCTTGCTAAATAAGTTATTCCTATCTTGGGAGTTTACAGTAATGTAACTTTGATTACAAGCAAAAGCTGGTAAATTGATATAGGTTGTATCTTTAAATTTATACTCTATATCTTGGTGATAATGACCTTCAACACAATAATCATATTTTTTATTTAAACTATTCTCAACATTAGTTTCAAAATTATTGAATTTTCTACAAAGTTTTTTATCTAAATGTTTTTTTATAATAAAAGAGGAGATTGAACCATTAACCTTTTCATCTACAAAGTTTAATAATTTTAAAAGTGTATGATTTCTAATAATTGCAGAATAGATAGCGTAACTTCCACTAACTTTATAATCTCCATGAGAAAGCAGAACAGTTTTCCCATTAACTATAGCATTTACAGGTTGAGAGTGCATAGGAAAAACTTTTATATTTTCAAAGACTAAAGAGATATTAAAGTCATGATTACCCTCAAAATAAAAAATTTCACTCTTGAGGCTTAAATTCTTTATATGTTCTATTGGTGCTAAATTAAAGTTTTTTGTATTTGTAACTTCACCAACAAGGAGATCAAACATATCTCCCATCATTAGTATTTGAGGCGGTGGTGTTTCTAAATTATCTAAATACTCTAAGAAATGTAAGAAACATTTCCTATTTAAGTTATAGTGTGCATCTGAAACTAAAATAGCTCCATCATGTAGCTTTAAATCATGGGACATATGCGATACGTGGTAATCCCTCAGCTTCATCCAATCCGCACATCAAGTTTGCAGCAGCTAAAGCTTGTGAGCTTGCACCTCTGAGAAGATTATCAATAGCAGTCTCTATAAATAGTGTTGGGCCTTGCTGTTTTAGATAAATATCACAAAAATGAGTTCCAGCAACCTCTTTCATCTGAACAGGACGATTTCTGATTCTAATGAAAGGCTCATCTTTATAATACTCCTCTAACAACTTAGCTGCATCTAAATTTTCATCAATTGTGCAATAGATAGATGCCAACATTCCACGTGTAACAGGAACAAGATGTGGAACAAATAATACATCTACTTTAGAACCAAGTAAAGAAGCTTGTTCAGATATTTCTACACCATGACGATGTTCAAGTGGAACATATGCAAACATATTTTCATTTACATTTATAAAATGTGTAGTCTCACTAAGTTTTTTACCAGCTCCACTAACTCCACTTTTTGCATCAATAAAAACTGTACTTTTGAAATGATTCATAAATGGTGCTAAACCGAGCAAAGATGCTGTTGGATAACAACCAGTTCCAGCTACTAACTTTGCACTTTTAATATCTTCTCTATATAGTTCAATAAGACCATAAACAGCATTTTTGAGATTCTCTACATCTATATGAGGACAATATGCACCCTCATAAGCTGATTTACTAAGTCTATAATCAGCTGAAAAATCTACAATTTTAATATCTTTTTTCATTAATTGTTTTACAAGTGCCATAGCGTTCATATGAGGCACTGCTAAAAATACCAAATCAGCACTACTAGCAATTGTATCAACATCTGCGATCTCAACACTTTGAGTTATAACACTTTTTAAAGATGGATGCAAAGTTGTAATATCATCAGCACCTTGAGTAGTTGCCAAATAATTTATTTTAAAACTTGGATGATTTAAAATCATTTTAATAAGCTCTAAACCAGTATAACCACTAGCCCCAACAATAGCTATGTTAATCATTATTTACCTGTGCTCCCAAAACCACCAGCACCACGTTCTGTATCATCTAACTCATCAACTGTAATAATATCAGCTTGAATAACAGCTTTTAAAACACCCTGAGCAATTCTTTCGCCAGCTTCTACTTTAAAAGTTTCATTAGAGTGGTTCATAAGCAGTACTTTAATTTCACCTCTATAATCACTGTCAATTGTACCAGGAGTATTTAAAACAGTAATTCCATTCTTGTAAGCTAAACCACTTCTTGGACGAATTTGAAGTTCATAGCCCACATCCAAAGCCATAGCAAGACCAGTACCTACAAGAACACGCTCACCAGATTCTATGGTATATCCACCAAGGGCATGAAGGTCAAATCCTGCTGCTTGTGAAGTTTGATATTCAGGTATTACAGCTGAACTGTCAATTTTTTTAATTTTAATCTGCAAAAATTATCTCCTCATAGCAAACTTTCATGAGTTCGTACTCTTTTTTTCCACCTGGAAGTCTTGCAATTACCTCATCTCCCTCTGCTTTACCAAGTAAAGTCTTAGATAAAGGTGAATGAAAAGATATAAGACCATTCTCAGGACTACTCTCAGCAACTCCTACAATTGTATACTTTATCTCTTCATCAGTATCCATATCACACAAAATAATAGTAGATCCAAAACTAACGCGCTCATGAGCTAAAGTTTCTGGTTCAATAATTTGTGCATTACCAATTATTTTTGCAAGTTCAGTCAAACGAAGGTCAACGTTACGCTGTTTCTCTTTTCCAGCATGATACTCAGCATTCTCTTTTAAGTCACCGTGTTCTTTAGCAACTTCAATCTCTTTTATAATTTCAGGTCTTTCAACAAGCTTTAAATGATTTAACTCATTAGAAAGTTTTTCATACCCATATTTTGTCATTGGTTCTTTTTGCATAAAAGCCCCCTAATTTTTTTTAATAGAGTATTATACCAAACCGTTAATAATTTGCGCTACTCTTTGCGCACTTCCATGTTGTAATAGATCTCTCAACTCATGCGAATACTTTGAAAATAGCTCTAAATCTACCTCTTTTCGTGCATCTATCATAGCTTCAACACTTAATTCATCTTGTAATAGCTCAGGATGCATAGCATTTTTACCAGCAAAATTAAAAATAATGTTAGCAAGTCCAACATAAGGCAACTTTACAAAATAACGCCCAATCGCAAACTCTAATGCGTTTGTTTTATAAACTAGAACAAAAGGTGTACCAATAAGTGCTGCTTCAAGTGTAGCAGTCCCACTACAAACATAGGCAAAATCACTATTTAATAGTGCTTCATGAACTGAACGAGTAACCTCAAAATTTGAAATATCACCATATAACTCATCTATCTGCTCATCACTAAAATGAGGAGCGATAACAAGAAGCCCTCGTTCACTACTTTTTGCATTTAACTCATGATAATATGGCATTAGCATTCTCACTTCTCGTTTTCTACTTCCTGGCAAATATGCAACTGTATTAAATTTTTTCGTTTCATCCTTAAACTCTTTTATTTGATCAAGAAGCGGATTACCCACAAATTCTGCACCATTAAAAAACCTATCTTCAAATGGAAAAATAGAGAGCATTTTTGTTACAGCTTTTTTTACGTGCTCTGCACGCTTTTTCTTCCAAGCCCAAACTTTTGGAAGAACATAGTAGTAAGTTTTAATATCAGGATACTTTTTACGCAAAGCCTCAGCTAAAGGAAGATTAAAAGCAGGTGCGTCAATCAGTAAAACAGCGTCCATGTCACGTGCTAACTCTACCATTTCATCTTTTGTTCTACGAGCTAATGCAATTTTAGGAATAATATCTATGATTCCCATAACTCCAAACTCTGAAGCTGGTACTATTGGTGAACCCAAATCTGCATCAAATATCCCAAAAATTTCAACACCATCTAAATGCTCTATTAATGAACGAAGATGCAGATTACCAGATGGTTCTAAGGCGCTAACTAAAAGTTTCATTTAAAACCTTTTTAACAGCTTCAGAACAGAGTGCCAAACCAAATGCACCAGTTACTGCTACAAAACTTCCCTTTTCTAAACAACGTGGGGCTTCTGGAGTAAAAAGTGCGGTGTAACTTCCTTCAAATTTAGCTCGTCTTAAAGCATTTCTAATCTTATATGCATACTTGTCACCGTGAGTTTCAAAGATTGGTGCTACTTGAATCATGGAAGTATCAACCCTTTTTGCTGAGCCTGTTGAGCTTATTAGTTTTTCGTGTACTTTTATAGCAAGTGCAATTTTTGCTTTAAAATCATCTACCGCGTCAAGTACAACATCGTAAGCACCAAAGTCAAAATCCTCTACCCATTGTGCATCTATTCGTCTTTGAATAGTTGTAATTCCAGGGTATAGTTTGCCTAAATGTTCAACTTTAAGCTCGCCTAGTGCATCTGAACCTATTTGCCTATTTTGATTTGTAATTTCATATGTGTCGTAATCTACAATTGTAATGTCCGTAATCCCACTTCTCCACAGACAATCGAGCGTATAGCTACCTACCCCACCAACGCCTAAAAGTAGAATCTTAGCTTTTCTCAACTTTGGGTAATCATCACCAAAAAGTAGTTCGCACCGCTGGTATCTTAACTCATCCATGTATGAAGTATGTCCATCTCTTTATAAGCGGTCATATCTAACATTATAGGGCTAATTGAGACAAAGCCTGCAAGTACAGCTTCATAATCACTCATTCCATCAACACCTTCACGCTTTTTAAATTGTAAAGGATGTAGACCCAGCCAATAATACTCTTCGCCTCTAGGATTTCTATGAAGATGCGCATCATTTCCATACAATCTATGACCAGCATGTGTAATTTTAAATTCACCATTAGGATTCATAGAGGTACTAGGGATGTTAATATTTAAAAAGTTTCGTTCCATTAGAGGGAACCCACCATTTAACACTTTTTGCACTAGATGATTAATTGCCCTCTTAGCTGGTTCAAAATCAAGCTCACCGCTATGCTCTGCTCCACCTAAAACCTGTGAAATAGAGATGGAAGGTACACCTTGAAGCACACCCTCCATTGCAGCACTTGCAGTTCCAGAATAGGTAATATCTTCACCCATATTTGCACCGTGATTTATACCACTTACAATTAAGTCAGGTCTATTAGTCTCATCAAACATTGAGTTTAGAGCTAAATAGATACAATCAGATGGTGTTCCATCATCTAACTTATAAAAATCATCATCAACTTGAACAAATCTTAGTGGACGTGTAAGTGTTAAAGAGTGCCCACATGCAGATTTTTCTGATGATGGTGCTACAATTGTAAGTTTTGCAAGTGGACGAAGTGCTTCAATTAAAGCTTTTATCCCAGCTGATTCGTATGAATCGTCATTAGTAATAAGTATATGTTTTTTCATAGATGCAATTATACCAACTCCCAATCAACAGGCGCAATATTTTTTTTAACCAGATACTCATTTGCCCTTGAAAATGGACGACTTCCAAAAAATCCACGATATGATGATAGCGGTGATGGATGTGCTGACTTTATAATTAGATGCTTTTTTTCATCTATTAAAGAGGCTTTTTTCTGAGCTGGTTTTCCCCAAAGAATAAAAACAACATTTTCCTTATCATCGCTTATTATTTTTATTACCGCGTCTGTGAACTCCTCCCAGCCTTTTTTTTGATGAGAGTGCGCATCTGCTGCTCGTACTGTTAGGACAGTGTTTAACAAAAAGATACCAGATTTTGCCCAGCTTGTAAGATTTCCATGCTTTGGTGGTGTAATGTTTAAATCACTACTTAACTCTTTATAAATATTTTTCAAAGATGGTGGGACATCAACACCATGTTGCACTGAAAATGCCAAGCCATGCGCCTGATTTTCCCCATGATAAGGGTCTTGCCCTAAAATCACAACCTTAACATTTTCAAATGGTGTGAATTTAAAGGCATTGAATATGTCAGCATTTTTTGGATAAAAAGTTATATTATCTCTTTTTTCTTCTTCTAAAAAAGCTTCAATAGTTCCAAAATCATAATTTAACATCTTTTTCCAAGAGGAATCCAAATCTAAATATCTATCCACTAAAATCCTTCAATTTGTAATGTGATTATAACAAATCAAATCAATCTGATACAATTGCATCTATGAAATTTATTCAATATAGTGCCAGTGTCTGGATTTTTAGTATTGCTGTTTTAGTAGCAGCATTCTTTGGTGAGCAATTTTTAAGACCACAACCAAATGCGACCTATTACGTAATTTATACAATTGGTTACATAATAATTGGTCTTAGCATGATGTTTGCTCTTAGGTTTAATGCTAAACGCTCATTTTTTATGCTCTTTTTACTCTTACTAGTTGAATTAATGCTCATAGAATTTAGAGAACTTTTCAGACGTTCAGATGTTATATTTACAGCTCTATTACTTATTCCACCGAATATTTTACTATTCTCATTCCTTAAAGAAAGAGGAATAATAAGCTTATCAGGAATCATACGCATACTTTTTTTAACATCTCAGATAATAGGTGCAATCGCATTTTTACATTTTGCAGACAATAATCTATTAAATTTAGTAAAACAGAGCTTTTTGCCACAAAATTTACATATTTTGCCATTTGATAGTGCAACAGTTGTAATGCTATTTTCTTTTACTCTACTCCTACTGAAAGAGCCTTTTCAAAACCGTTCTATTCAAAGTAGTTTTCTTTGGCTACTTATTGCATTTGAATTAGCATTTATCTTACAAGGTAACCGCCTACTGTTGTCACTAATGTTTACAGCAGCCTCTCTTATTGTAATTTTTGCCATAATAGCAGACTCATACAAAATGGCATACTTAGATAATTTAACTACAATGCCCGCAAGGCGCGCTCTTGAAGAGAGTATGTTAAAACTTGGCAATAACTATACAATTGCAATGCTTGACATTGATCACTTTAAAAAGTTTAATGACACCTATGGGCATGATGTTGGAGATGATGTATTAAGGCTAGTTGCACAAACACTTAAAACAGTTGGAAGTGGCGGAGAAGCATTTCGTTATGGTGGAGAAGAGTTTACAGTTTTATTTAGTGGTAAAAAAGCAAATGAAGTTTTAGGTGAATTAGATTCTCTAAGACAAAAAGTACAAGATAGAAAATTTTTACTAAGAGAGAAAAAACGTGTTGGTAAAAAGAAACGTAAAAGTGGTAGTAAAGATAGCGTAAAAGAGATTTCAGTAACAATCAGTATTGGAGTAGCAAGTAGCATAAAAGGAACATCACCACAAGATGTAATTGTAGAATCAGACAAAGCTCTCTACCGCGCCAAAGAAGGCGGTAGAAACTGTGTTAAAACATAAATTATATCTGCTCTAAATAGTTATGCCAAACGTTTCCGTCTAATTTAATCTGCATAGTAACTTGATAAAGCCCATTATGAAATGTAGAATCAATAACATTTGCATTTTTAACAATTGATGCAACTTTAGCACGTACATGTGTGCTTTGTACAACCATATTTTTAATTGTATCTTCAGCAGTTAAGTGTACACCATGCATTTTCTCACCCATTTGACGATAAGCATCAACAATTGCAGCACGATTAGCTAAAGCTATCCCTTGCGCAGTCGAAATTGTACTAGATGGAACCACTCCAACTCCAGTTGCTGTAATTGTTATAGTAGAACTTTTTTTCAAATATGGACTATTTTGTATCACATATTCAGTTGGCTTAGTATTACTACTTTCTATAACTTCTTCTTTTACAGGTTCAGTAACTTCTGCTACGATTTCTTTTTGAACTGACTCTGCTGCTTCTAATGTTACACTTTCTTCTACTGGTGTAGCCACCTCTTGCGAATTAGCGACATCTGTCACTGCAAAAAGAAGTGTTGAAAGTGCGAATAGACTTACAAAAGTTTTCATTCTTATTTACCAGATTCTAAATAGTTATGCCATACTTTACCATCTAACTTAATTTGCATAGTAACTTGACATAATCCTTTGTTAAAAGTAGATTCAACAACCTCAGCATTTTTAATAACAGATGCAACTTTAGTACGAACAGTTGAACTAGTCATTACCATATTTTTAATTGTATCTTCAGCAGTTAAATGAACACCATGCATTTTTTCACCAAGTTGACGATAAGCTTCAACCATAGCAGCGCGATTTGCTAGTGCCATAGATTGTGCTGGTGAAATAGTAGAAACTGGTGCTACTCCCATGCCTGTTGCTGTAATTGTAATAGTTGTACTTTTACTTAAAGTTGGACTATTCTGAATAACATACTCTTCAGATTGAAGCATATTAGTTGTGCTAGCTGTTGCAAGAGAGAGTGTTAATGCACTCAATGTTGCAATTATAATACCTTTTTTCATTTCAATTCCCCTATGTGATTTTAAATACTAGCAATGAAATCGGCAATTTTTAATTTTTTTTAATAGAGAAATTCAAATAAGTGATATTTTTATTATATTCTAATATGTATAAGCATTCCTTAACTAAAAGTATGTTCTACTTGCAGATTACATATTAATTAGGAAAAGCCTATGAGCGAGAAACGTCTAAGTAAGTTAGATGCACCAAAAGATATAATTAATGATGAAAAAATCATGGATAAACATGATTTCATTGTATCTAAAACTGACACAAAAGGTTTTATAACATACTGTAATCGTATATTTGTTGATATGGCCGGATACTCTATTGATGAACTCATGGGTGCTAATCATAACTTAATACGCCATCCAGATATGCCTAAAATTGCTTTTAAAGTTGCGTGGGATTTAATAAGCTCAGGACAAGAGTTTTTCGGTTTTGTAAAAAATTTACGAAAAAATGGTGGGCATTACTGGGTTTTTACCTACATAACAGCAGATTACAATAAAACTGGCAATATCATCGGTTATAGCTCATTTAGACGTCGTCCTACAAAAAGTGCTATTGAAGCAATTGAACCCGTTTATGCACAATTAGTTGAAGCTGAAAAAAAAGGTGGCATGGAGGCTTCAGGAAAACTTCTTACAGATTTTTTAAAACAGAATAATACCACCTACAATGAACTTGTATTCGCTTTGCAAAATGCTGAGGATAACTAAATGAAAAACTTTAACAGACAGATAATAGCATTTTTACTCCTTAGTATTGTAGTTGGTATATGGCTAATTGTTCAAAGTTTATACCCTGAAGCACTACTACTAATTTTTGGTGCATTCGCAGTTGCATTTATACCGCCATATAAAAAGACAAATGAAGATCAGCAATATAGTGATATTGTTAGGGTTGTTAAAAAGGTCTCTGAGGGTTATTTGAGTGATAGAATAATAACTAGAGAGGATTTAACAAAAACTGGAAAGCTAGCATGGGCAATAAATGACATGCTAGATCAAGTTGAAGTTTTACTTCGTGAGACTAGAAGTTCAATTGAACATGTAAAGGATGGGACTCATTATCGTACAATGTTTCCAAGTGGTTTGCATCATGAATTTGCAGATACTGCAACTTTGATTAATGATGCTATTGAATCTATGAAAGATAGTGCAGTACATCAACTTCGTGGAGAGTTTTCACAAGCGTTTGCAAAAAATTCTAAAAATACAGACAAAGGTTTTGAAGTTATTACAAAAGATATTAATGTTGGAAGCAGTGAGATGAATGAAGTCTCTTCTAAAATAACGAATATCGCAACTCTTTCAGAAAAGTCATATGAAACAATTAACAATGTATATGATGATTTAAATGGTCTAAATGGAACTATAGAGAATA
>Ga0316206_1001201_pt1 | contig 24955 bp, 27 predicted proteins | sample 6monthpyrite_MG_FD_204942 | JGI IMG/M metagenome (GOLD analysis project Ga0316206, IMG submission 204942) | Microbial mat bacterial communities from mineral coupon in-situ incubated in ocean water Damariscotta River, Maine, United States -... | ecosystem: Environmental > Aquatic > Marine >... | reverse complement strand
CATCCCGAGAAGGCCAAGCCGACGCAGAAAAAAATGCGGGCGAAAGACCGGCCGCTCGAAAACGACTTCGTCACAGACGAGGCATTCGATGAGATGCTACTGGCGTGGTTCGGGAACATCAGCCGTGTGCTCAAGCCGGGCGGGTCGTTCTACATATGGGGCGGCTACGCCAATCTCGGCAACTACCCCGCCCCGCTCAAAGCGAGCGAGCTGTACTTCAGTCAAGGCATCGTCTGGGACAAACAACACCCCGTGCTCACCCGCAAGGACTTCATGGGGGCGTTCGAGATCTGCTTCTACGGCTGGCGCGAGGGGGCCGGGCACAAGTTCTTCGGCCCGACCAACGCGACCGACCTCTGGCACATCAAGAAGGTCAACCCGCAAAGCATGGTTCACCTCACCGAGAAGCCCGTCGAGCTGGCGGTGCGTTCGATCCAATATTCATCGCGGCCGGGCGAACGGGTGCTCGACCTCTTCGGCGGCTCCGGCTCGACGCTGATCGCTTGCGAACAAGCCGATCGCCACGCCTACCTCATGGAGATCGACCCGGCGTACTGCGATGTGATTGTTCAGCGATGGGAAGAGTTCACCGGCAAGAAAGCGGAGCGGGTTGCATTGAATGCTGACGCCGGAGAAACAGCCCCGGCGAGTGCCGAGGCTGAAGAAGGGGGCGGAGGATGAACCGTCTACTTGCTCGCGGTGAAGAGTCCGCGATCGGTCTTCTTGAACCGGGCATCCTTGCCCTTCTTGGCGATCTCGCGGATCATCGCGGCGTAGAGCGTCGCGTGCGGGGTCTTGCCGGTGGCTTGCCAGCCCGCGGCGATCGCCCGTTCAGCGATGGCCTTGGCCTTCAGCGGCTCCTTCGAATCGGCGAGGACCTTGGCGGCCAGGTCAAGCCCGGATACGCGTTTGGTTTTGGTCGCCTGTTTGGCCACCTGCTTGGGCTGTGTCGCGTTCTTGGCGGGCATGGCCTTCGTGCTCGCCTTGGGCTTGGATTTGGCGACAGTCGCGGCCGTGTTGGCCCGTGTGGGCTTCTTGGCTGGGGTCTTCTTCGCGGTTGTTTTCTTTACTGGCTTCGTCATGTCATTTCCTTTCGAGTTGGGATGGTCAACCGGCTACGCCCGGTCGGTGTGGATGGTCGGATTGGTTGGCGAGCTCGGAGCGGGCTGGCGGTTGGCTTCTTTGCAGGCGTGCGTGCGTCCTTGGCGGTAGCCGGTGTGCAGGCCTTCGTGGTACGCGGCTTCGAATACCGCTTCGACGAGTTGCCGGATGCCCCAGACGCTGGTCTCAAAGAAGTCGTCGCCGGAGTTGGTCGTTTCGAGCGAGTCGCGGAACATGGCCTTGCGGGCGGTTTCGATGGCTTTGTCCATCGCTTGTTGTTTGGCGATCGCGTCAAGGCTTTGGGTGGTGCTGCGTGTGGGGTTGGTCGTCATCGTTCGATTCTCCGTTTCGTGTTCCGTGGCAGGCGTGCATTCGCCTCCCGTGTGACACATGAAGCCATGAAAACGGATCGAATGGAAGGCCGTTGGGCCTTTATTTACCGATGTTTTCGAGATTCTGGCAAACATGGGGCAACATGTGGGCAAGTCATGGCGGGAGGTGCCCCATGACTCCCGAACACGCGCCTAGTTTCGACGGACCGCACCGATTAGACCCCGCCGCGATGACGATCGAAGACGCCGCCAAACTGCTCACCAAGGCGGGCGGCGTGCGCATTTCTGAGCCGCAGATACGCGCGGACATCGAACATGGTGCACCAACCAACTACAACGGCACGATCAACCTCGTGCACTACGCCGCGTGGTTGGTGAATCAAATGGCGACGGGAGGGGCGACCATTGGCGATTGATCCGCGTCAACTCAGGCCCAGCGAGCTGTGTCAGTTGCTCAACTCAACGCCGATCGGTGAAGTGATCGGCGAGCGGCAGCTGCGTCGGCACCGCACGCGGGCCGGGATGCGTATCGCGGCGAGCAACGATCCGCAGCGGGTGGATTTGCTGCGGTATGTCGCGTGGCTGGTCGAGCAGCGTCATAAGCCCAAGCCGGAAGCCGAAGGGCTGACCGGCTACGACGCGCAGCGTGAGCGGGCATTGGCGAGAAGCAAGGCCCAATCGCTCTCAGGACGCGACATCGGCGAACTGCCCGAAGTTATTGATACGAATCGCAAGTCGCAGGCCCAGACGAGCTTCCGGTTCTTCTGCGAAACCTACTTCACGCAAACATTCACGATGGCGTGGTCGGCGGATCACTTGAAGGTCATCGCCAAGATTGAGCAGGCCGTGCTTGAGGGTGGGTTGTTTGCGATGGCGATGCCGCGTGGGTCGGGCAAGACGACGCTCTCCGAGATCGCGTGCTTGTGGGCGATCCTGATCGGGGCTCGCGAGTTCGTCACGCTTATCGGCGCGGATGAAGAGCATGCGGCCAACATGCTCGATTCCATCAAGGCCGAACTTGAGAACAACGATCTGCTGCTTGCGGATTTCCCCGAAGCGGTCTATCCAATCCAGCAACTCGAAGGCATCCACCAACGCGCCGGCGGGCAACTCTACCAAGGCACACAAACGCACATCGGGTGGACTGCCAAGGAGATTGTGCTGCCCACGATGCCCAGCTCGAAGGCATCTGGCGCGATCATCCGCGTCGCGGGGATCACCGGGCGCATCCGAGGCATGAAACACAAACGACCCGACGGCCAATCGGTTCGTCCATCGTTGGTATTGATCGACGATCCCCAGACGGACGAATCGGCACGATCGCCATCACAATGCGCGACGCGCGAGCGGATTCTGGCGGGTGCGATCCTCGGGCTTGGTGGGCCGGGCAAGAAGATCGCGGGGCTGATGACGATCACCGTCGTGCGACCCGACGACATGGCCGATCGGTTGCTCGATCGTGACCTGCATCCGCAATGGCAAGGCGAGCGGACGAAGATGGTGTACGCCTTCCCGACCGACGAAGCGTTGTGGGCGAAGTACGCCGAGATTCGGGCTGACGGGCTGCGCAACGATGCGGGGATCAAGGCCGCAACTGAGTTCTATGGAGAGCATCAAGAGGCAATGGACGAGGGCGCGATCGTCGCTTGGCCCGAGCGGTTCAACCACGACGAGCTGTCGGCCGTCCAGCACGCGATGAACCTGAAATACCAGAACGAAGCCGCGTTCTGGGCGGAGTATCAGAACGAGCCGTTGCCCGAGAACGAGCCCGATGATGAACTCTTGACCGCCGAGCAGATCGCATCGAAGACCATCGGCATGTCACGCGGCGAAGTGCCTACCGATAGCTCGCACCTCACCATGTTCATCGATGTGCAGGGCAAGGCGTTGTACTGGCTCATCGCCGCGTGGGCCGACGACTTCACCGGCTGCATCATCGACTACGGCACCGAACCCGACCAGAAGCAGCAATACTTCACGCTGCGATCACTCAAGCGAACACTGCAAACGGAGTCCCTGCGAGCCGGGCAAGAGGGCGCGATCTACGCCGGGCTAGAACGGCTCACCGAATCGATGCTCACCAAAGAATGGCGACGCGACGACGGCGCGATGCTGCGGATCGACCGCTGCCTCATCGATGCAAACTGGGGCGCGTCGACCGATGTCGTGTACCAGTTCTGTCGCCAAAGCAAGCACGCCAATGTGCTGCTGCCGAGTCACGGGCGCTATGTTGGCGCGAGCAGCATCCCGTTTAGCGACTACACCCGCAAACGCGGCGACCGCGTCGGGCACCACTGGCGGATTCCCAATGTCGCCGGCAAGCGCGCCGTGCGGCATGTGGTGTTCGATACGAACTACTGGAAGTCGTTCATTCAATCCCGGCTCGCTGTGCCGATGGGTGATCCCGGTTGCCTGGCGTTGTTTGGGCGTGATGCCAACACGCACCGACTCCTGGCCGAGCACCTGACCGCCGAGTACCGCGTCAAGACCGAAGGCCGCGGCAGAACCGTCGATGAATGGAAACTCCGCCAACCCGGCCTCGACAACCATTGGCTCGATTGCATTGTCGGATCGGCCGTGGGTGCTTCGATGCAAGGCGCAACGCTATTGACCATCGCCGACCGCCCCACTGCCCGCCGCCGGCTCCGGCTCTCGGATCTGCAATGGGGGCGACGATGAACCACGATCACCCAACGAGAATCGAGCCGACCAAACCCGACACGATCCCCACCCAAGGCCTCGCCTGCCCAACCTGCGGCTGCCAGCACCTCCCCGTCCTCTACACCCGCCACCGCTTGGGCTCGGTTCGCCGAGTCCGCCAATGCCGATCCTGCGGCCGACGCATCAAGACCACCGAGCGCGCATCACGATGAAATGAACACGCTGCAACTCACTGCCAAGGGCCGCCGGGCTTCCATGATTGATCGAGCTTCTCGTCTTTGGAAGCGGCTGTAATCACGGGCATCAAGAACGATCGCAGATCCGCGACCACGGCGGTGAGTTTCAATGATCCCGAATCAGATGCTGCGTCCCGACCGAGCCGATTCAAGAACCCCTTCCACTGAGCCTGCTTTCTGTCATTCCCGGCGAACTCATCACTGAGACCAACCGGAACTGCATCACTCAATGCAGTCTTTCGTCGCTCGAATGTCTCGCGGATGGAATGGCTCAACACACTGCCATCAAATGCCATGGTCGATGCGAGATGATGAAGATCAAAGTAATCTTTCAATCGGCTGTTATCGAGTTCTCGAACGACCATCGCGTGCAGCTTCTCTGCGATCACCGACTCCCACGGGTACACCTTAAAATGAGGCGCGGGCAAATCAAGCAGAGTGGAGAGCGTCTCGGCCTGTGGCGAAGGATGAACCGCATCCCCAAAGCCGACATCGATCTGGAATGGGACCTGAGCGGTGCCAAGGCGTGCGGTCAACTTGACCCGAACGCCGTCGTATTCATCATCATCCTTGATCGGTTCGGCTTGAACCGTCTGTGCAACAAAGTCCACGCCATCATCCTGCGATTCGACATCGCATACCGATTGAAACACTTTGATGATTTCGCCAAGATCTGGATTCCCATGCCCCAGCAAATCAAGATCATGCGTTGCTCTGTGGGGCACGCCCGCAGATCGTAAATGAAAGAGCATCGCCCCCTTGAGCACAAATCGATCAGCATACTCTGATCGGCTCAGCCGGAACAAGAACCGTTCGAGGGTGTACCTTGCGAGCAGGAAGTTGAAATCCTCATTCCGCTCGCGTGCAAGATTAAGCACGCGCTGCTTGACAGATGCGGCCATATTGGCTTTCTGGTTCTTGCTCATACGATCGCCTCCATGTACGGCTGCATGACCGATGTCACCCGGCACACCTTCGCGGCTTCTCGGAGCTCGGCACGAGATCCACGAGATTCCCGGTACGCCTGGAGTGCTTCAACTGCGACATCGAGCCCGATCTTATTGCGGTACTTGAAGCAATCCGCGACCGTCTTTGCCGGCGAGGTGATCCGCACCTTCACGCCTTCGATCTCATGATGTTCGACGCCAAACATTCTTCCACGCTCTGAAAACCGCACCACACGAATCGGCAGATCACGAACCTGAGGCTTGCGTGCCTTGGGATCAACCGCGACCCACACCTCATGCGGCGCTTGTGTTGTCATGTTGTGATACCGAAGGGCAGAGAGCAGGCATATCACGCCTTTGGGCACCCGCTTGGCAACCTCGGCAAGTGAGTGGTGGCTTGTGATTTCCATGTCTTGCAGACTATACAGTCCACGCCCAAGCCGAAGCAGCTTTCCATTTCGCACAAGCCGAGTCAGGATGACCCGCGGGATGCTGGCATTGATCACATCTTGAGTCCGCAGGATACCCAGCTCCCGCGCCATCTCAATGACGCGATCCTCGAGTGAATGCCGAATTGTTCCGTTTTGTTGGTACATAGCTCTATTTACCTACTATACGGAACATATCGGTCTCACGCAACAATAAACGCATGCAATTGTTCCTATTTGTCGGCAATTTTCGCTTTATACCTACGAAACGGAACATTTTGGCCCTTCAACCGCCCCTTGCCCCCACTTCCATCCAGATCTGTACCGATCTTGCCGGACTCGTTCGAATCTTCCAGATTTGCCCTCGGCTCGTGACAGTACTTTGTAGATGGCAAGCCGAACTTCACAACCTGCCCCCGCACTGACGGTTCTTCCCGAGCATCCCAAGCTCGCCCTTGAGCTTCGGCTCACGCCTTGGGGTGATCGGGAAGACGCCGCACAAGAGGCGTGGCTCGCCAAGCTCGAAGGCCGAAACCCCGCACGAGCCGTGGCGACCTACGCACAGCGCCAACGACGGAGACGCAAACGCGAACGCCCCGCCACCGACTGCTGCGTGGCGGCGTTGTCCATGAACTGACCCCCCACCCCCCAAAATATTTCCCTACGAAAGCAATCCCCCACCACCATGAATGATCTCGAACAGCACATCAAGGACAACGCCGCCGGACCTAAGCGGGCGCAGGGGGATGCGGGGAGTGTGGAGCAGCATTCGCTCAAGGATCAGATCGAGGCGGATCGGTATCTGTCTAGCAAACACGCCTCGGCGAATCCGACGAAGGCCGTGCGGTTCACGAAGCTGGTGCCTCCCGGCGCGGGGGGCTGCTAATGCGCTGGGTGTTTGGCAACAAAGCGAGAAAGCAATCGGCGGGCTCACCAACGCCCACGACCAAGGGCGGCGTGATCCGACGGATGATCCGTGCCGGGTTTGACTCAGCCGCGACCAACGATGGCAATCGCCGACACTGGATGCATGCCGATGGGCTCAGCGCCGACGCGGCCGCATCGCCGGAAGTCCGACGCATCCTGCGGAACCGTGCCCGCTATGAGACGGCGAACAACGCTTACGCAAAGGGTATCGTGCTGACGCTCGCCAACGATGTCGTGGGCACCGGGCCCCGATTGCAGATGCTCACTGATGACGAGCCCGGCAACGCGATGCTCGAACAGGCCTTCGCCGCGTGGAGCAAGGAGATCGGGCTGCCCGAGAAACTCCGCACCATGCGTATGGCTCGCGCGACCGATGGCGAGATGTTCGTTGTCCTCACAAGCAATCCGAATCTCCGATCCCCGATCAAACTCGACCTTCGGCTCATCGAAGCCGACCAGGTGACCACGCCCGATCTCTCGATCTTGGATGATGACGCGGTCGACGGGATCGTCTTCGACTCGTTCGGCAACCCCGTCGAATACCACATGCTCAAAGGACATCCGGGCGATGCACGCACGGGGTTCCTCGGGCTCGAATACGACCGAGTGCCCGCCGAGTCGGTAATTCACTACTTCCGGGCTGATCGTGCCGGGCAGAACCGGGGGATTCCGGATATCACGCCCGCGCTGCCGTTGTTTGCACAGTTGCGGCGCTTTACGCTCGCGGTGCTCGGCGCTGCCGAGACGGCTGCGGACTTTGCGGGCATCCTCTACACCGACACGCCCGCAAACGGCGAGGCCGAAGCCGTCGAACCAATGGACGCGATCGAGCTCGAAGCCCGCTCGCTATTGACCATGCCCGGTGGCTGGAAGATGTCGCAGCTTCATGCAGAGCAACCCGCGACCACATACGCGGAGTTCAAGCGGGAGATATTGACCGAGATCGCACGCTGCCTGAACATGCCGTTCAACATCGCGGCGGGAAACAGCAGCGGGTACAACTACGCTTCGGGCCGACTCGACCACCAGACATATTTCAAGAGCATCCGCGTCGAGCAAGATCACTTTGCGTGCACCGTGCTTGATCGGATCTTGTCGGCGTGGCTCGACGAAGCCGTGCTTGTTTCTGACCTGATGCCCGTGCGGCTGCGGACACAGATCGCATCGGGCACGACTGTGCTGCACCAATGGTTCTGGGACGGCACCGAGCATGTCGATCCGGCCAAGGAAGCCAATGCGCAGGCGACCCGGTTGTCCTCGCACACCACGACGCTGGCCAACGAATACGCCCGGCAGGGACGCGACTGGGAAACCGAGCTCCGTCAGCGCGCCAAGGAGGTGTCGCTCATGCAGGAACTCGGCTTGCACGGACAACGCGAGGCCTTGCTGAACCGATCGAACACATCAAAGAAGGAACCCGACGATGCCGACTGATCGAACTCTCAACCTCAGCGCACCCGTCGCGGGCTGGATCGAAGCGAGTGAATCCAATACGGACAACGCGCCATCCCTTCGTCGATTCTCGATGGTCGCCTACACCGGCGGCCCGATGACACTCACCGGCTGGGCGCACCCGGTTGTCGTTGATCTCTCAGGAATGGAAATCGCGGGCGGGCAGATCAAGAGCCGACCGATCCTCAAGGATCACAACCGGTCGCTGATCGTCGGGCACACCGAATCCATCCGCATCGAAGGCAATCAACTGCTCGTCGCGGGCGTGATCTCGGGAGCCGGGGCGGTCGCCCAAGAGATCGTCGAGAGCAGCCGAAATGGATTCCCCTGGCAGGCGTCGCTGGGTGCTTCGTCGGGCAAAGCCGAGTTCGTGCCCAAGGGTAAATCTGCACAAGCCAACGGGCGAGAGTTCGCCGGGCCGGTCTACATCGCTCGCCGGTCAACGCTCGGCGAAGTCAGTTTTGTTGCACTTGGCGCAGACGACAACACCAGCGCCAGCGTCGCGGCATCACGCACAAATCAAACGCACACCAATCAACAAGCCGCCAAGGAGGACGACATGACATTCACCCAATGGCTCGAGGCAAAGGGATTTGATCCCGAGACGCTCACTGAAACACAAACGACCAATCTTCAGGCCATGTTCGATTCTGAGCAGGCCCAGCCGTCGGGCAAGGATGCTGAAGGTGGAGATGGTGCGGGGGGTGACACGGATGTCATCGCCCGCATCCGGGCCGAGACAGCCGCCGAAACCACACGCATCTCGGCGGTTCGGCGCATCTGTGCTGGAAAGCACGATGGAATCGAAGCGAACGCCATCGCCGATGGGTGGGATACCAACCATACCGAACTCGAAGTCCTCCGCGCCCAGCGTCCAACCCTGACCCGTGGTGGCATCCGCAAAGATGCAGATCAAGCACAGTCTGGGCGAGCTATCGAAGCGGCCATGTGCCTGTCGGCGGGGTTGTCCGAATCACAGGTCGGCAAGTGGTACGACGAGAAGACCATGAACACGGCGGTTGCCCGCGATCTGCAAGGGGCCGGGCTCCACACGCTGATCTACGAGACGATCCACGCATCGGGGGATTATGTCCGACCGGGGCGCATCGATAACGAAACTATCCGAGCGGCCTTCGCAGCTAATGGGCGATTGATCCAGGCAGCAGGTGGTGGCGGGTTCAGCACGGTTTCGCTTTCGGGCATCCTGTCCAATGTCGCCAACAAGACCATGCTCGCGGCCTACAACGCCGTCGAGAGTGTGGTCGCCCAGTTCAGTGCCGAGACGGATGTGAACGACTTCAAGGAAGTGACCCGCTACCGGCTCACCGGCAACGGCGTCTTCGAGAAGGTCGGCCCAGACGGCGAACTCAAACATGCTGGCTTGAGCGAGCAGGCGTTCAAGAACAAGGTTGAAACCTTCGGGCGGATGATCTCGCTCACCCGCCAGATGATGATCAATGACGACCTTGGCGCATTCCTCCAGATCCCGCGTCTGATCGGGCGCATGTCGGCGCTCAAACGCGAGGAAGCCGTCTTCGAACTGCTCCTCTCCAACCCCGCCAGCTTCTTCGACGCGGCCAACAAGAACCTGCTCGTCGGCGCGGACACCGGATTGTCGATCGACGCGTTGACCAAGGCCGAGCAGGTCTTCCTCGACCAGACCGATTCGGAAGGCAAGCCCGTGTTGCTCTCGCCTTCGGTGCTGCTGGTGCCGTCGTCGCTCAAGGTCGCGGCCCAAGTCTTGATGACCGAGACGCGGGTCAACGAGGTCACCGACACCAACAAGCCCAAGCCCGCCGTCAATCCGCATGCGGGCAAGTGGAAGCCGGTCACATCGCCATACCTCAACGCCCAAGGCATCACCGGCGGCAGCGCCAAGGCCTGGTACCTGCTGGCCAACCCGGCAGATGTCGCGGCTGTCGAGATCGCGTACCTGCGCGGCAAGCGCACGCCCACCATCGAATCCGGCGACACCGACTTCAACACGCTGGGCATGCAGTGGCGTGGCTACTTCGACTTCGGCGTGGCGATGCAGGATCACCGCGCAGCCGTCAAGAGCAAGGGCGAGGTGTAAGACGGGCTGAAGCATGACCCAGTTTTCAGGCAACGGACAACCCGGTGGCAAGCAACCCATCGATCAGGAGAACACAGTAATGACAGCAACATACATCCATGAAGGCAACTCGATCGACTACACCCCTGCGGCGGATGTCGCGGCGGGCCAAGTCGTCGTCCAAGGCGAACTCGTCGGCGTGGCCAAGATCGACATCAAGGCCAACGCGCTCGGGGCGCTGGCCGTCACCGGCGTGTACGACTTCCCCAAAGCCACCGGCGCGAGCACCGCCATCGCCGAGGGCGTTGATGTCTACTGGGACGACGCCGCCAAACAAGCGACGGCCGACAGCAACTCCGGCGCAAACAAACGCATCGGCCGATCGGTGATCGCCGCGAGCGATGATGACACCGTTGTCCGCGTTCGGATGAGTCAATAGGAAGGAATCGCGATGGCGGACATGCTCGAACAATGCGCTCGCTGGCTCGACGACCAACGCCACCAGCACATGACGCGATCGGTGTCGTATACGCGCGGTTCATCGACGATCGAAGTGCAAGCGACGATCGGCCGAACCGAGTTCGAGCAGGCGGATGACTTCGGCATCGTCCACAAAGTGGAAAGCCGGGATTATCTGATTCGCACGGCTGACCTTGTGCTCGACGGCCAACCAACCCTCCCCAAACGCGGCGATCAAATCCGCGAGACCGATGGCAGCACCACCGTCGTCTACGAAGTCCTCTCGCCCGGCGACGAACCCGTCTTCCGCTATTCCGATCCATATCGCAAAGCCCTCCGCATTCACACCAAACACATCGCCACGGAAACGATCACATGAGCCAGATCAGCACTCAACATCAAGCAAGTAATGGGCGGGTTCGCTGGGCCGGGATCGGTTTGACGGCCTTGGTCGGCGTCCTTGCACTCACCGTTCAATGGGGCGTGGTGACGACCAAGCTCGATCAGGTTGTCCGGCAGCTTGACGGCCTGACTGTGGAGATTCGGAGTTTGCGTGGCGATCTGGTTTCGATCGAGCGACGGGTGTCGTATCTCGAAGGTCGATTCAACGGACGATCGCACAGCCAGTCAGGAGACACGCCATGAGTGTGCTTCTCTTGATCGCTGATGCGGTTGTCGAATCGCTCAATGCAGCAAGCCTGAGCCAGGAACTCACGGCGAAGCGACACTACCAGCCTGTGTTTGATCTCCCAGATATGGCCGATCTTCATGTGTCAGTCGTGCCCAAGGGGATCGAAGTCCTGGCATCGAGCCGGAATCAGAATCAGCACGACTACGCGATCGACATTGGCATCCAGCAGAAGGTGGCGGATGACAACGAAGCCGATGGGCTCATGACACTCGCCGAGGAGATCGCCGACCACTTTCGGCTCAGCCGATTGCCCATCGACGGCTTCGGCAGCGTCCCCGTGCTCAAGGTCGAAACGAACCCAATCTTCGCACCCGAGCACCTCGCCGAGAAACGAGTCTTCACCAGCATCATCACCCTCACATTCCGGGTGCTGCGATGAACACAGCGATTGGTTTCAAAGTCAAGACCCGTTCGGACATCCCCAAGGTGCTCCGCAAGGCACGCCGGGCGAACATCGAGAATCTCGGCCACGCAGGCGCGGCCATCCGGCTCACCGCCAAGCGAAGCATCCGCAAGAGCGCCAACCCCGCCGAGCCGGGCAAACCACCAAAGACCCGGCGGGGCAAGCTCCGATCGTCGATCCGCTTCGCCGTCGAACGCAACCGTCAACGCGTGATCATCGGCCCCGACCATCGCTTCGTCGGCCAATCAGCACGAGCCCATGAGTTTGGCGGCAAGTACAAACGCCAGCGATACCCAAAGCGCCCGTTCATGGGACCGGCGCTCACCAAGACCCAAAGCCGCCTGCCCAAGCACTGGGCCGGATCGGTGAAATGAGATCGATCAGATAGGAGATCATCATGACCATCAAACTCGGCATGGACGCCGTACTCAACTACAAAACTGGAGGCGTCGGCGGTGCGGGTGCATGGACCGAACTCGCCAATGTTAAGGATGTGACGCTCTCGCTCGAAACGGGCGAGGCCGACATAACGACCCGCGCCAACGCGGGTTGGCGGGCGACCGTCGGCACGCTCAAGGAAGCGAGCGTCGAGTTCGAGATGGTGTGGGACACCGCCGACACCGGGTTCACCGCGATCAAGGACGCATTCTTCAACAACGCCGTCATCGGATTGCAAGTCCTCGACGGACCGGCAGGCGAAGGGCTCGAGGCGGACTTCTCGATCACCAACTTCAGCCGAAGCGAACAGCTTGAGGAAGCGTTGACCGTATCCGTCACCGCCAAGGTCACCTACGACGGCACCGCGCCGGTTTGGATCTGATTGGAGATATGAACGATGAAAACATTTCAAGACAACGCCGGACACACCTGGACTGTGAGCATCACCGTCAACGCGATCAAACGCGTGCGGGGCTTGCTTGATGTGGACCTGCTCGAAGTCGTCGGCGGCAAGCTGATCGACCGGCTTATCACCGACCCGGTGCTGCTGTGCGACATTGTCTACGCCGTATGCAAACCCGAAGCCGACGCCCAAGGCATCAGCGATGAAGACTTCGGCAAAGCGATGGCGGGCGACGCGATCGAGCACGCCACGACGGTCTTGCTCGAAGAACTCGTGTCTTTTTCCCCGAGCCCGAGGGACCGGGCGAACCTGAAACGAGTCCTCGAAACGACCCATCGAGTGATGGACAAGGCGAGAGATCTGGTCGAGCAACGGATCGAGAGCGGCGAACTGGATCGGATCGCGGAGGAAGTACTGCAAGGTCATGCTGGCAGTTCATCTGGCAACTCGCCGGGATCATCGGCGTCGATCCCGCCGCCCTGACCCTGCGCCAGCTCGCCGCGATGGCCGAGGGGAAGCAACGCGACGAGTGGGCACGCACCAGCTCGCTCATGGCCCTGATCGCCAACGCCAACCGCGATGCAAAGAAACACGGGGCGTTCAGGCCGACGGACTTCGACCCGTTCACCCAAGCACGCACACCCAAGCAGAAGATCCCCGTGAGCACCCTCAAAGAGATCTTCATCGACGGCAAAAACCACCAGTCACACCAACCCACGCGCAAGGAGGCGCACCCATGCAACACCGACACTACGCCTACATCTTCGCACTCATCATGATTACCCTCTCGCTGGGCGCATGCGCCGGGTTCGACCTCGGCGACATTGTCCGCGTCAAGACACCGAATCGCGTCCAGCAGTCAACCGGATTGGCAGCGACCACTTCGCTCAACGAAGCCGAGGCCGAGTACCGCGCGTGGTTCGAGGAAACCCAACGCACCGGCTCGCAGTGGAAGTCGAACATTGAACGAGCGGGAGAGATCCGAGGCATCTTCAGCCAGTTGACCTTGTCCGCACTCGATCAACTCGGCCCAACCGTCGCAGGCATCCCCATGCTCGGCCCGGCCCTCCCCGCAATGACCGGGCTCGTCGGCCTCTTCCTCGGCACCGGTCGGCTTCGCAAGGAGAAAGAGTCCTCGTTCAACAAGGGGATGCAAGAAGGGCGGGTCATTCCGCCTTCAAATAACACCATCAATACCTGATCGGAGATCGCTATGGCATCCGCACGCGGCATCCGGGCAGGCGCAGCCTACATCGAGCTCTACGCCAACGACAACAAGCTCGTGCGTGGTCTCAATCGGGCACAGAAACGACTCAAGGCGTTCGGCTCGTCAGTACAACGCATCGGTGCACGATTGACCGGCATCGGTACCGGATTGGCCGCGGGCTTTGCCATATCTACACGGGTTTTCGCGGGGTTTGATGACCGGATGCGTCAGGTGCGAGCGGTCACCGGGGCGACCGAAGCACTGTTCCAATCGCTGCGTGAAGAAGCCAAACGCCTCGGGCGGACGACTTCGTTTACCGCGGGCCAAGTCGCCGAGGCGATGACCGAACTCGGTCGAGCCGGGTTCAAGCCCGAGGCGATCCTGTCGAGCACAGAGGCGGTTCTGGCACTCGCCCGCGCGACGAGTACCGAGCTTCCCCGGGCGACCGAGATTGCAGGGGCGGCCTTGCGAGGGTTCGCATTGCCCGTCGATCAGATGGCCCGCGTGACGGATGTGCTGACTGCAACCGCCAACGGCAGCGCCCAGACGCTTGAAGACTTGTTCGAGGCCATGAAGCCCGTCGCGCCGATTGCCGCCGAGGCTGGCGCGAGCATCGAGGAAACCGCTGCCGCGATCGCCGTACTGGCCAACAACGGCATCAAGGGATCGCTCGCGGGCAACGCACTCGCTCGGGCCTACAAGAACCTGACCAACGAATCCAAGCAGGCCGACCTGCGAGCGATCGGCGTCGAAGCGGTCGACGCCCAGGGCAACCTTCGCCCGCTCGCAGACATCCTCAACGACCTCGCCAAAGCAACCAAGGGCCTGGGTTCCGCCGAGCGGCTGGCGATCTTCGAGACCCTGTTCGGACGCGGCCAAGCGGCAGCCCTCAAACTCGCATCATCCGCCGAGGCGTTCGATGAGCTCCAAAGCCAGATCACCAACTCCGCCGGTCTCGCGGTGAAAACCGCAGAGGAAATGGATGCGGGGATCGGTGGTTCGTTCCGCAAGCTACTCTCCGCCGTCGAGGGCATCGCGATCGCTATTGGTGAAGCGATCCAGAAACCAGTACGCCGGGCCGCTGATGCGATCACGAAGATCGCCGGCTGGATCACAACCATCATCACCCAGAACAAAAAGCTCGTCGTGACCATCTTGAAGCTGACCGCCGTCATGATCGGTATTGGCATCGCCTTGGTAATCGCGGGAGTTGCAATCGTCGCCATTGGAGCCGTGTTCGGTTCGCTCGCCGCGATCATCACCGGCGTCGGAACCGCGATCGGCATCATGGGCACCGTGCTCGCCGCGTTGCTCTCGCCAATCGGACTGGTGGCCGTCGCGGTGGTCGGCATCGGCACCGCCATCCTCACCACCAGCGGCCTCGGCGGGCAGGCACTCGACTGGCTCGGTGATCAGTTCGGCAAGCTCAAAGCCACCGTGACCAAGGTCGTCGGTGGCATGGCCGATGCCTTGGCCGCCGGGGATGTCGCACTCGCCGCCCAGATCCTCTGGCTCTCGGTCAAACTCGCGTGGGAGCAAGGCGTCGCCGCGATCAACCGGGCGTGGCTCGAAGCCAAGCGGTTCTTCATCAGCACCGCCCAGAAGATGTGGTTCGGGGCATTGGCGGCCGCCCAGATTGGCTTCCACGCGATCGAAGTCGCATGGATCGAAACAACTGCATTCCTCTCCAAAACATGGACAAACTTCATCGGCGGCTTCAAGAAGATCTGGCAGACCGCGACCTCATTCGTCGCCAAGCGGATGCTCGAGATCCAAGGGCTGTTCGATTCATCGCTCGATGTCAACGCCGCCAAGCAGGGCATCGATGACCAGCTCGAGGATCGACTCAAGGAGATCGAATCGCAAACCGAGCAGGCACTCGCCGAGCGTGAGCAGAAGCGTCAACGCAAGCGGGATCAATCTTCGCAGCTCAACGATGCAACGCTCGCTGAGATCGGGCGGCACTTCGATGAATCACAGAAGCAACTCGACGACCGCACCAACGCCAAGATCGAAGCGACACAACAAGCCCTCGAAGAAGCCCGCAAGCAACTCGATGAAGCCATCGCCGAGGCCGCCAAGAAGCGAAGCGAAACCGACACCGGCGAATCAACATCGGGTTCCATTGACGAACTCATCGCCAAAGTCCAAAGCCAGCTCGCGGGCTTGGGTTCATCGCTTGGTCAATCCGGCGTGATCACCCGAGGCACCTTCAACGCACTCGCCGTGCAGAGCTTGACCGGCAGCGACCCAATCGCCGAACGCACGGCCAAAGCCAGCGAACAAACCGCCAAAAACACCAAGCAGATCGCCGACGCCGCCAACACCGGTGGGTTGACCTTCGCATAGGAGACTGATTGCGTGCCCATCACCGTCACCGAAAAGTTTGAAAGCCGACGATCAACCACGGGCGACAACCCGTCGGCCGAGCTTGGCTACACGGTGCGTGGCACGGACGACGATCTCGCGGCCCGCAGCGCCGTCGAAGCCGCCAGCCCGACAACCTACGACAACCTGCCTCGTCAAGCAGTCGCCGTCGAACCCGTCGGCCCGGAACACTGGGACGCGACGGTTCGGTTCTCGCCCAATCAACAATCTTCGCCGCCCCAAACCGGCGAGAGCGTGTTCAACTTCGACACCGGCGGCGGCTCCCAGCACATCACACAAAGTAAAGCCACCATCGGCACCTACGCCGCCCCGGGCACGACCGCGCCAAACTTCCAAGGCGGGATCGGTGTCACCGCCGACAGCGTCAACGGCGTGGACATCACCGTGCCCGTCTACCAGTTCTCCGAGACGCATTACCTCCCCGCATCAACCGTCAGCGAAGCGTACAAGGTGCTGCTCTTCGAACTCACCGGCAAGGTCAACAGCGCCGGGTTCAAGGGCTTTGCGGCTGGCGAGGTGTTGTTCCTTGGGGCGTCGGGTTCACGCCGAGGCATTGATCCGCAAGACGATTGGGAGATCAGCTTCCGCTTCGCGGTGAGTCCCAATGTGACGGGTCTATCCGTCGGTCCGATCGTCGGTATCAACAAACAGGGCTGGGAATACCTCTGGGTCCGCTACGCCGACGCCGAGGACACGGCCGCGAGCACGATCGTCAAGCGACCCGTCGCCGCGTATGTCGAGCGGGTGTACGACACGGCCAACCTGGGAGCGATGGGCATATGACCGGCGACCCGCTCCATAAAGTTCGCACGGGCGATCCGCTCAAGATTCCAGCGGACGCGTACAACGCGTTCGTGGACTCGGCCATCGCGCATCAAGCCAACCAACGCAACACCGTCGCCTATGCGCATCATGAACAACACCAACGCGGCGTGGTGCTCGTTCGCAACGATGCTGGTATCTCTCTCCCCGCGCACCACGCACTGGCCATCACCGGCGTGCTCATCGAACCCGACGCCAACGACCACGAACGCACCTTCCAATCCCGCACACCGATCACCGGCAACATCGCAAATAACGCATCAAATCCGTTAGCATTTGTAGTCACCCAGCAACAGATCGAACCGGGCAAACTCGGGCTGTGTGTCATCACCGGCACCTCTCCGGCCCTCGTGCATGTGCTCAATCCAAGCGACACCACCTGCGAACTCCGCGCGGGCGAGACGGCATTGGTATCGAGCCCGATCGGTGGAGCACCGATCCTCTGGAAAGAACCGGGCACAGGCGAGCGCTGGGCGGTGATCGAACTTGGCCGCCCGTCGCTCGGTCGCATCACCGCGATCCTTGGCGCGTCGCAACCCATTCCCACCGAAGCCAACCGCTGGCGATACCAATGGACGCAGGCCCAGATCGACGGCGACCCCGGCAGCGAAACATACCTGAGATATATCCCGACCTTCGGCGGCATAGGTTCGGGCAACGACCCATCACGCATGGCCATCAACCGATTCGAAGCCCATCACTGCAACGATTCGATCCCAAGCACCGGCTTCGAAGGCTTGCTCGGCGTCGGCCCGGTGTGCGATCTGCCAGGCGTATTGCCCAACTGCCCGCCCGCGCGTTCGCTCGAGCCCCGGCTCGCCCCGGTTCCCGAAGGCGTGACGGTACTACTCACCTGCGAGCGAGATTCATTGGGCAATCCGGTATGGATTTTCGAAGCCATGAGCTGCATCGAGATTGCCGATCCAACCGACGGCGATCGCAAGTTCAACCTTTTGGCCAACGGAGGTGCGGGATGACTATCGCCCTCAATGCAAAGCGCAACCACGAACGAAGCAAGTACATCGAGCTCGCCTCACGCCAAGGATCGTCCTACGGATCAACCAACCACGGCAAGCACGCCATCCCAATCATCCAACGATGGAAGCCAAGATTGGTCATCGACTTTGGCTGCGGCCGAAACAACTTCATCCACCACCTCCGCCGACTGGGCTTCGACGGCCTCGGCATCGACTTCGCTTTCCCCGAAGCCGACATCGCCAAGCCCATGCACGCGACCGGGCTGCTCGACAGCGTCGCCGATGTCGTGACGAGTTTCGATGCGATGGAGCATTTGCTGATCCAAGATGTGAACCCGGTACTCAACGAGATGCTGCGAGTCGCCCGCCCCAAGGCATGGTTCTGTTTTTCGATCTCCACGCGCCCAAGCCGAATCACCGTCCAAGGCAAGAACCTCCACCCAACCGTCCGCCCCAAGCACTGGTGGATCGAACAGATCAGCCGAGTCGGTGAAGTGGACAGCACGAATAGCCAATACATCACCGGGAGGTTCACATGATCAACCGCCCCAACCAGTCCGACATCGTCGCCCTCCAGCACGGCCTCAAGAACCGATCACCATCACGCAACGGGCTCCGCCTCTATACAGCGGACTTCGATTCGATCTCGATGGCCAACTTCTATCGCGGCCGATCCGCATTCCTCATTCTCTCGGGCCCATCACTCAACCAACTCGATCTGCCGTTGCTCAACCAACGCGGCATCATAACCATGGGCGTCAACAACGCCTGGACGATCCACCGCCCGAACCTCTGGACCTGCGTCGATGACCCGGGCCGATTCATCGATACGGGCTGGAAAGACCCCGGCATTACCAAGTTCGTGCCGGTGTGCCATCGCGTCCGCCGGCTGCGCATCCAGAAGCCCGACGGATCGATGCAACCCAGCGCCTTTCATGTCAGCCAGATGCCAAGCGTGCTGTTCTATCGCCGGAGCAACCACTTCGATCATGAGCGCTTCCTGACCGGAGACAGCGTGCCTTGGGGCAACGATGGTAACCAAGCCGACACGCTGGGCATCAAGGGCAAACGCAGCGTCATGCTCGCGGCCATGCGATTGCTGTACCACCTCGGATTCCGCACAGTGTACCTGCTCGGGTGCGATTTCAAGATGGCCGATGATCGCCGGTATGCCTTCGACGAAGCACGCGCCCCTAATGTCATCCGCTACAACAACACGCTCTACGAATCGCTGACCAAACGCTTCGAAGCCTTGCTTCCTCACTTCGAGCAGCACAAGTTCCGCGTCGTCAACTGCTCGCCCGGCAGCGCCCTGTCTGTGTTCGAACGCATGACCTACGAAGATGCGATCAAGCAAGCCGCCAGCGAGTGCAGCAAACCCATCACCACCACCGGCTGGTACACGCCCACCGATACAACCAAATCCAAGGCCAACTGAGAACCGCCATGCCCACGCCATCGCAATACTACTTGTACCTCCCCGTCTGGGCGACCGGCCAAGCCCCAACCGGCGGCGGCTCCAGCGATCTCTCAAGTTCGTCGATCGCTAGCACTGAGTGGAGCGGGAGTAACAATAACAGCAGCACTACGCCGGGAAGCTCGGCCAACAGCACACTCGGAAGCAGCTCAACGCCCCCAAGCAGTTCCGCCCAAAGCACACTTGAAAGCTCAGGCGTTGGTTCATCAGCAGGCAGCAGTGCTGGATCAAGCGGAGGAGGTTCAAGTAGTGGCGGATCGAGCGGCGGTGGAAGTTCAGGTGGCGGGTCATCCGGTGGAGGTTCTTCAGGTGGCGGATCATCCGGCGGGGGCAGCTCCGGCGGTGGTTCATCCGGTGGCGGCTCGAGTGGTGGCGGAAGCTCCGGCGGAGGATCATCTGGAGGCGGTTCGTCCAACTGCTTCCTCTTCGGCACACTCGTCACCAAAGCCGACGGCAGCCGAGTCCCTATCGAATCACTCACCCCAGGCGATTTGTTGATGTCCCTCGCCATCCCTGGCCTCGAACCCGACGCCGACTGGCAAGCCCAGTACGACTGGCGATCCGAGTCCGGCCTTGACGGCGCTCAATCAACACCCGCCCCCGTCGGCCAGATCACCCTCGGCACCCACGATGGTTTCTATGTTATCAACCGCCGACTCAAACTTACCTTCGAACACCCCATGCTCATTCGGAGAGGCGACGAATGGGGATTCTGTTCAGCCGAACTACTGTGCATCGGTGACCGTCTTATCGATGCCGATCTCAACGAAGAGCCAATCATCACCATCGAGCACATCGCCACCCCAACCCGCACCGTCTCCATCCACATCCCCGGCACCAACACCTATCTCGCCGAAGGCGTCTGGACCCACAACGACATGGCCAAAGGCAGCATCGCAAGCTCAGGCGGCGGCTCAAGCGGCGGCGGTTCCGGATCAGGCAGCGGCTCCGGCGGCAAATCCAGCAGCTCAAGCTTCGGCAGCTCCAGTGGCATTCAGCCCGCCACTTCAGTCGTCGGCCTCTCAACCCTCGCCTAACCCAAGCCCCAACAACCCCTTACCCCAACACCACCCTCATCTAGTGGTTGTGGTGCGTGCTATGCCGCTGACTACATGCTGTCACCAAACCCAAGCCACAGGGAATTACGAACCCCTTTCGCTACAATACCCCTCGTATGTCCGGTTGCCGTCAGGGAGTCTCTAAGTTTTGCCGCGGAGATTATGACAAATGACCTTGCAACATACCTGCAGGTCTCTAAATCATCCCTCAGTAAATCTGTAAACTCGCTCAGTTCGGGCTTGTGCCAGAACAGAAGGCTAGGAGACACTGGCAGTTCCTGTGGACAACGATCGATGCATGGGTGGCTTAACCCAGTAGACCGGATGTCGATGAATCATGATGGCAATGAGGAGCAAGGATGACTGTAGATACACACTCAGAAACAACCACCTTCATCTGGAGCATTTGCAATTTGCTTCGGGGTCCTTACAAACGAAACGAGTATCGCAAAGTTATTCTGCCACTCACGGTCCTGCGTCGATTCGATTGCATCCTCGAACCAACTAAGCAGGATGTGCTCACGGCACACACAAAACTCAAGGGCAAGAGCGAGAACATCATCCGTCCCAAGCTCTGTGACATCACCAGCACGCAGTTCTACAACCTCTCTAAACTCGATTTCACTAAGCTACTTGATGATCCGAACCAACTCGCGCCGAATCTCAACAGCTACATCAATGCTTTTTCACCCAATATTCGAAAAATCATGGAGCATTTCAACTTCGGCCTCCATATTCAACGCATGGCCGACAAGAATCTTCTGTACGAAGTCATTAAATCATTCTCTAAAATCGATCTCTCGCCCGCACGCATCGACAATATGCAGATGGGTTATATCTTCGAGGAACTCATCCGAATCGGCGCTGAACAGTCCAACGAAGAGGCCGGAGAACACTTCACGCCACGCGAGGTCATTGGCCTCATGGTCAATCTTCTGTTGTCCGATGAACCGGACCTGGCTAAGGGCCACAAGGTTAAAATGATCTACGACCCCGCCTGTGGGACGGGAGGAATGCTTTCATCCGCTGAGCAGTTCCTACGCAACAACAATGCTGATGCCAAGCCACTCCTCTACGGCCAGGATTGGAACGATGAGGCATACGCCATCTGCAAATCTGACATGCTCATCAAGGGTGAAGACTCAGAAAATGTCAAACTCGGCGACACCTTCTCCGACGACGGATTTCCCGACCAGACCTTCGACTACATGCTCGCCAATCCGCCCTTTGGCGTCTCGTGGAAACAGCAGGAACGCTTCATCAAAAAAGAAAGCAACTCACTTCGCTACGACGGTCGCTTCGGCGCTGGAGTGCCACGCATCAACGATGGCGCATTGCTCTTTCTCCAGCACATGATTTCCAAAATGCAAACCGTCAAAAAGGGTGGCAGTCGGATCGGCATCGTCTTCAATGGCTCACCACTTTTCAGCGGCGACGCGGAATCGGGTGAATCAGAGATCCGCCGGTGGATTATCGAGAATGACTGGCTCGAAGCTGTCGTCGCAATGCCAGACCAACTTTTCTACAACACAGGCATCTCAACCTATCTCTGGATTCTTACCAACCGGAAGACCAACCAACGCAAGAGCAAAATCCAACTGCTTGATGCTCGTGACTTCTGGATTCCGATGAAGAAAAGTTTGGGCAACAAGCGTCATCGGATCGCTCAACCCACAAAGTTGGAACCCAAACTTCCTGATCAAATCGGCCTCATCACCGAAATCTACGGCGAGTTCAAGCATGACGACACTCGCAAAGTCCCCACCAACGGTGGCGAGAAACAAGCTGTCGTATGCAAGATTTTCGACAACGAGGACTTCGGCTACCACAAGATCACCGTCGAGCGCCCGCTTCGGCTCAACTTCCAAGCCACCAAAGAACGCATCGCGCGTATCGAGGATGAATCAAGCTTCAACAATCTTGCAACGAGTAAGAAGAAAAACGAAGCCGTCCGACTCAAAGAGATCGCCGAGGGTGAAAAACGCCAAAAGGCCATCCGTGACATGCTCGAAATGCTGGCTAAAGAGACCAAAGAAAAACTCTACAAGGATCGCCCATCCTTCCTCAAGGACCTCAAGCGTGTGGACCGCGAGATGACGAAAGTAAAACTCACCGCTGCCGAACTCAAGGCCGTCCTGTCGGCTCTGAGTGAACGCGATGATTCCGCCAAGATCTGCACAGACAGCAAAGGCAACCCCGAAGCGGATGCCCAACTGCGAGATACCGAGGTCGTGCCCCTCAAGGAAAACATTGAGGACTACTTCAAACGCGAGGTCATTCCCCATGTCCCCGATGCCTGGATCGACCACGCCAAGACCAAGGTCGGCTACGAGATCCCACTCACCCGTCATTTCTACAAGTACGAGCCCCCACGCCCGCTCGTAGACATCGAAACTGACCTCAAATCACTTGAGAAAAAGATCGTCAGCATGCTTTCCGAGGTGACTGCATGAGCACAATCAAAGACAGCAAGACTACTGGCAAGAAGGCGGATGTAGAATGCCCACAGTGCAAGACTGAAACAATCCATACGATCGAGCGAGCGATCGAGTGGTCAGAGTTCTACGACGGCCCGGATATCCACACAGGCGGAACATCCCAGATCATTCGCTGCAATGGCTGCGATACGCTTTCATTCAGATCAATTGAATGGAACTCTGAAGACCTCGAGTGGGATCAAGATGGTCACCAAACTCATACCGAGACAGAAAAACTCTATCCAGAACGAGAAAATCGTTCTTTAGCAAATGAGCTTTATCTCGGCAACGATGTGTATGACATTCCAGAGATCATTCAAACCATCTATCGTGAAACCCTCTCAGCAGTGCAACACGAGCTACCAACACTCGCAGGGATTGGCATTCGTGCCGTCATTGAAGCTACTTGCCAAGACCTGAAGGCAAAAAAACGAAATCTGGCAGAGAGAATCGACGAGCTAGCAAGCATGTCACTGCTCACGCCTGCAGGAGCCACGATTCTTCATGGCATCCGCCTTCTTGGAAACGATGCTGCACACGAGATGAAAGCTCCGCAAAAGAAGCAGATTACCGCAGCTCTCAAAGTGATCGATCATCTTCTTCTCGGGGTTTATGTCATTCCAAAAGAAGCATCAATCCTGCCAAAGCCCAAGCCGCAAGCAAAGAAAAAGACGAAGAAAACAGCCGCTGTCAAGAAGAAAACGCAGAGCAAGAAACCTCGCGGGGGTAAATCATGAGTACAGCCACAACACACGAAAGCACATGGCCAACCTACCCGGCCTACAAACCCTCCGGCATCGACTGGCTAGGGGAGGTGCCAGAACATTGGGAGGTCAAGAGACTCAAGTTCCTCTCGCAACTCATCAACGAAAAGGTCGAAGTTGATGGCGATTGCGATCTGTCATATATCGGTATGGAGCATATAGAGTCCTGGACCGGCAGGCTTCTCCCGCTGAACGACGATTTCGTTCCGACTGGCATGTCAAATGTCTTTCGGCCTGATGATGTTTTGTTCGGAAAGCTTCGTCCGTATCTGGCGAAAGCAACCGCCGTAGATTTTGAAGGCCTGTGCTCTTCCGAGCTGATAGTGCTCAGATCGCCGAAAATGGATAAGCGATTTCTGCTCTACTCGCTACTTTCACACGGCTTTATCAAGCTGGTCGATTCGTCTACATACGGGGCAAAGATGCCGCGTGCCAGTTGGGATTTCATCGGGAGTATGTATAGTACCTTCCCCCCTCTCCCCGAACAGCGCACCATCGCGGCCTTCCTCGATGAGCGGACGGCGAAGATTGATGCCCTCATCGACCTCGGTTTGCAGAATGTCACATTGCTCACCGAATACCGCATCGCTCTGATCTCCGCCGCCGTCACGGGGAAAATGGATGTCCGAGGGGGTACGGCATGAGCGTGGTGCGTGTTACATGCAAAAAATTTCCAGCACCCTACACAAAGACCAACGGGATTCGCCGGCGTGATGTGAGCCGACGAACGATGCTCAGGGCGATCATCACCGTCGGTGCACAACGACACTCGGATGTATATTCGCTTGGAATGCGTGGCTTCTTTCACCGCTTTGGTGTTGGTTTGTCGGCGGTCTCATTTCTAGGACATGCAACAGAAGGTCTGTGCGTGGATCACCGCTTTCATGAACTCGACATGTCTGAGAAAGGTGCGATGTCATACTGGCATGGAATGGCGATGGCCAAGATTGTCGCGGAATCGGAACTTGGTATTCCCTGGCTCGCTCATGTTGACAAAATGCGCGACTGCGGAGCACTGATTACTTCTGCCACAAGCAGACAGAGAGGCGATCTCGTCGGAAGAGGTAAGAAGAACAACTGGCATGTGATCGAGGCGAAGGGGCGAAGCAATGAATACTCTGACACGCTCATCGCATCTGCGAAAGAGCAGAGTAGCAGTGTCACATCAATCAATGGCAAGAAACCCGCGACATGTTCTGCGTGCATCACCGCTCTTCATACTCGGCCGATATCTGTACTGCTCGAAGACCCGCC
>Ga0316206_1001200_pt1 | contig 24974 bp, 21 predicted proteins | sample 6monthpyrite_MG_FD_204942 | JGI IMG/M metagenome (GOLD analysis project Ga0316206, IMG submission 204942) | Microbial mat bacterial communities from mineral coupon in-situ incubated in ocean water Damariscotta River, Maine, United States -... | ecosystem: Environmental > Aquatic > Marine >... | reverse complement strand
TTCCCTGTGCCGGGCCTAACCAGCAGTTATGGTTACGTACTTTTGTGACCAGATAGGATGCTGATGACTGTGTGCGGTCGATAAAAGGAGCGCTTGTTGAGCTATTCAGACTAACACCCCCTGTCGCCATCAGCGCACTGTATGCAAGATTAACATCGTCATTGCGTGCAAAATAAGGGGCTTGCGCAGTTGCAGAAGCCGGATCATGACAACCACCACAACGACCAGAGGCACGTAAATTTTCCCAGAATGCGGTCTGGAACTGACGTGTGTCTGCATCAGCTGCTGCAGGACCTGTATAGGTTGACAGCACCTGCTGCTGATTATTGGTATTACTGGTTGTGCTTGCACCCCCGCCACAACCGGCTAGAACAGTTGCGCCCAGAATGCTGTAACCCAGCCATTTTAATAGTTGTACTGATCGCATTTTTATCATCCTAATTCTCCACAAACCTTTTCTACTCTGGTAGGCAAGTCATTCAAAAGTGTCTTGTTCAAGTAAAACCTAGTACTTACTGCCATCTTTACAATAAGCCGCTGTCTCTGCAAAAATCCGTTTCATATTAACGACCCCACCTGTCATGGAGGTCACAATCTGATTAACTTTGCTTCTGTCCGCCCCATTACTCATCGGATCTCGTAAGCAGACATTCTGAAAGACCTTCCTGACCTGACAACTTGCGAATGCTTTACTGTTTGCCAGCTCACGCCCCATACTGCTGGCACCCTGCCCACTTGAAGCAACCGAAGATGACCATCCCAGTATTGCATTCGGGCCACTACGCCAGTAGTTATTCCAACTATCATCCCGGGTCACATAACCATATTTGAAATTACCTGAATTAATAAGATACTTAGGTTGTGCACGTGTCATACCCTTATTGCTGTCATTAGGGTCAACGGCCCGCTGTGTATTACTATATGTTAGCTGACCCGTATCCGGGTCAGTTGTATATGTCCATTCGTAGTACGCAAATGCCTGCGCCATCGGATCCATGCCTGCATGACAACCCAGACATGAGTTCATAAATATACGACTGTCACCTCCCGGACTGCGAGATACGTCCTGACGAACACGGTCATGCGGTCGACTGTTATCCTTGATTTGTTCCATATCCGTACACAGATGATTCAGCATGGTAAAACGAAACATTGCCCTGTTTGTGCCGTCTATAAAGAATGCTCGTGAGGCAGCACGCGTCGTAAAAATACCTGCTGTATTCGTTATGCCTGTGACTAATGATTGTGTACGTTTAACCAATTCAGTTTTCAGGTTTTTACCCGTTGTTTCCATTGCAACATAATGAGCATTACTACTATTGCTGTAACCAGGAGTAGTAGTTGAGCCAACATAAATAATATCGTCTGACAGAATCCCTCTGAAATCCAGGTCATCACGAATCATGCCTATGACAGTAGCGGTATAATCATTCAGGGGAACAAACACCGTTTGTGCTTCATTTGTCCAGGGTGCGGCGAAATTCTTCAGCGTTACATTATAAAATGAGGAATTTTCCATCGCGATATACGCTGCGACAACAGCGCCATCAGTACTGATAGTCGGATCACCCCCGCCAGCTATACAGGCTGCTGAATTACCTGTAATACAGGCTTCCATTGCATCCAGTACCGCAGCTGTGGGTGGAACACCTGCAATACGGTCATGTATGCGTTTGGCACGTTCTCTGTCACCCGGGGCAGCCTGAGATGAAAATGGAATGCCCGAAAGAAAACTCAGTGCCAGTGTAGCCAGCATGATTTTCTGTAATGGTTTTTTTCCTTCTTTCATTTTTTTTGCACTCATCGCAATGATCCTGTTTTCAGCTATTGCTCGTTATTCTTGTCTGTATGTCTTGATAAGCAAATGTTTTCAACTATTTGACGGCTAGCTCAAAAACATCTTTAAATGCCTGTTATTATTTATCTTTGTTATTTATTAGCTAACAGGTCGTTTTATCACTCTTGAATTGGATTATCATAGAAAACGTCAGAAAGTTTCTTGACGCAGTTCACAGACTGCGATAATGACTTTGCACCATAATTTAGTTGTTGTTATATAAGGTGAAATAGGCTCGGTAGGTAATTCTGCTAATAACTCCTGCCTGCTCCATTTGAGCACTGAAGGTATTTTAGTTACTTTATATAGTAAAGATTGTCTATATTGTAGAGACCCTGAAAAGAGTTGCAACCATGGCAATTTGGAAAATATTAATTAACAGATTTTTTAGTCAGAAATGACTTCCGGTGCATTGACCGCACCGGGCATACCTGGCAAACATGAGGCAAAAAATGATCAGTGTACTAAGAACAGGATTTCAACAGATAAAGAGACAGGCTGTCAAATTTATGACAGCCTGTTTGCTGGGTATACTGATCACGGGTTGCGGTGGTGGTGACAGCCAGGATCCCGACCCTGTCGTTGTAGATTTGGCTATCGCCTATGTTAAACGACCTGTCCCGTTAAATAACGGCAACCCGGTGCAACCAGATGCGCGTACTTTAACGACTATTAATCCTGGTGCAGATCTCTGGGTCAGAGACAGGGCTTCTTCTTCCGCACCTGCGACTAATATCACTGTCAACCAAACGCTCCTCGACCCTACAGATCCGACCAGCCCCAGTATGGGAGATGTAAAAGACGTTGAGGTTTCCTATGATGGCTCAATGATTTTGTTTGCAATGCGTGAGCCTGATCGTGCAACCGATTTGCAAACACCCACCTGGAATATCTGGGTCTACGACATCAAAACCAAAGTACTGAAGCGTGTCATTACTGACGATATCACCGCTGAAGCAGGTGAAGATCAGGCGCCGCATTTCTTGCCGGATGGCAAAATTATTTTCACTTCAACACGACAATCAGCAAGCAAGATTATCCTGACTGATGAAGGCCCGATTAATAACAATAACAAGTCCGCCTTTGTCTACCGGGATGAAAGTCGTCAGGAGACTGCTTTTGTCTTGCACATCATGAACGTAGACTGTACGACCTTTGCAACCTGCGGCATCAACTCAAATTCAGACATTACTCAAGTGTCCTTCAACCAGAGCCATGACTTAACCCCAACGGTTCTGCAATCAGGGAAAATTGTTTTTACACGCTGGGATCATGCAGGTGGTCGTAATGCCATGCATATTTACCAGTCGAACCCTGATGGCACACAGATGAAACTGGTGTATGGCCGCCAGAGCCATGCCACAGGCACAAACGGCGCCACGGTTCAGTTTTTACAACCAAGAGAAATGTCTGATGGACGTTTATTAACCATACTTCAACCCTTTACCGGCACATTCGGTGGCGGTGATATTTTTACACTCGATATCAATAATTACACAGACAGCACACGAACTATTGTACCCAGTCAGTTAACCGGTACCGCCGGACAAACGTCACTTGTTAATAATAATATTTTCACTGACACCAATCCTTCGCCGGGTGGTCGTTACAGCGCAGCATATCCGCTATGGGATGGAACAAACCGCATTCTGGTCAGCTGGACGCCGTGCCGCCTGACCGATGGTAATATTATTCTGGCATGTACCCCCACCAGGCTTGCTGATAACACCCTGACAGAAGCCACTCCATTATATGGGCTTTATGTACTTGACCCGACTACCCGCACCCAGCTACCTATTTTTCCTGCAGAAGAAAACTTTATTTATACTGATATTGTCGTTGCACAAAATCGCGTACAGGATGGAACACGTCCTGCAGTCATTACGGTAAAAACGCCTGGCATCGACCCGGAACTGGATTCGACACTTGCAGGCAATGGTACCGGTGTTCTACATATCCGCAGTGTTTATGACCGTGATGGTATTTTTAATAATCTCGGCATGGCAGCTACTGCTGCCACAACCCTGAATACACTGGCAACAACGGATCCGGATGGACTTTCTGGCACGTATGGTTTCAGTCTGGACAATCGCCGGATTGCCTATCTTGCAGATCCCGCTCGCTTCACATCAGATGATCGTCCTGCGCGCTTCCTGCGTATCGTCAAGGCCGTCAGTATGCCTGACCAGCTTAACGGTGCTCCGTTTAATATCGATAACGATGCATTTGGCCAGAGTAATCAGCAGGGCATGCGTGAAATTATTGGCTATGTACCCATCCAGCCTGATGGCTCAGTGATGGCCGAAGTCCCGGCCAATGTTGCTCTTGCTATCAGTGTTGTTGATAAATTTGGCCGTCGTATCAGCGCAAGGCACTTGTCATGGATACAGGTTAAACCCGGTGAAAGCGTCACCTGTAGTGGTTGCCATCAGGCAACCCCGAGCACTGTTAATCCCGCAGATGGTATTCATGGACATAGTCGCGAACCTGTTGGTGTTAATGCAGGTGCCCCGGCAGATGGATATAACTTCCCAGGCACCATGACCACGCCCCTCGTCCTCGGCGATACCATCAATGGGCAAACGACCGGACAAACAATGGCACAGGCCTATCACGGTGATTTCTGCAAGACACGTAGCTGCAAGCCTGATTTTGATATTGATTATGTCGACATCTGGACCAATGGTGCTGAAGCTGCATTCAGTTATGAATACCGAAACTTTATCATTGGTGAAGTTGTACCACTAAACGTGGGAGTGAATGCCTGTTATAACGACACTGCGAAGATAAATAACTGGAATGCTACCTGTCGTGTCATTATCAATTACCCTGAAAGCATCCAGCAAATATGGGATGCCACTCGTGGTGTTGCCGGCGCAGATACCTGTACAGGTTGCCATACAGCAGCCAACAACCGACTGGACCTGACCAACACAGCCAATGGCAACCTGCTACTGTCATACACTGATTTATTCAATGGCAGAACGGTTCAGCAACAGGCCGTTGATTCCGCATGCAACCTGCTCACTATCACTATTCAGGTTCCTCTTGTCCCACCTGATCCTATGAATCCTGGCGCGACAATGCCCATGATCATACCGGACATCAGGCCATTTACCATACCAGCACAGTTCTCGGTTAATGGCGCTCGTAGCAGTATATTTTTTGATCGATTCACAACAGATGCGGTCTGCCAGACAGTCGACCACAAGAACATGTTGTCAGCCGATGAAAAGAAATTCCTGTATGAATGGCTGGATATCGGCGGACAATTTTACAACGATCCGACGAATACAAATGTTCCTGTCAATTAATCAGGTATAAACCAGTTTTCTGGACAGATATGATAGCCACAGTGAATTTACACCTTTATACTGTAGCCATTATCCAGAAACAGGACTGGCAACGTGGACGCTGTTGACTCGCTACTAACAAAAAAACAAGGATTTACCGGGCACACATCATGCGGTACAACCGGTAAATAAATTATGCGAATTATTTTTTTATCAGTATTTTTCTTGCAGGCAATTATGAGTAATGCTGCCTGGGCTAAAAATGAATACCTCAAGGTAATCGTTGCCGATCCATTTATTGAAATGCACAGCGGTCCTGCCAGTGGTTACCCGGTATTCCACGTCGTTGAACGTGGTGAAAAGATTGAAGTCCTGAAAAAGAAAACTGACTGGTTCAAGGTTCGTACCCGTAAGGGGGTTGAGGGCTGGGTGCATCATAATGAAATGCTGCAAACACTGACTCTTAATGGAAAAAAAGCTCGTTTCCCGGATACAACAATTGAGGGTTTCCGTAATCGCACATGGGAAATAGGCCTGCAAAGTGGCGATTTTGAGGGGGCTGCAAGCATTACTTTATATGGCTCCTACTATTTTACGCCGACACTCTCCACCGAGATCTCATTTAGTCAGGCAATAGGCAACTTTTCCAGTAATTTACTTGCCAATGTGCGCCTGTCCGCGCACCCTTTCCCCGAATGGCGCGTATCACCCTTTTTTGCATTAGGCGTCGGCATTATCGATACCAGCCCCAAAGGCACATTGGTGCAGACAGTTGATCGACAAGACACCCTGTCTCATGTCAGTATTGGGACAGATATCTATCTGACAAAACGTTTTATCCTGAGACTGGAATATAATAACTTCAAAGTATTTACCAGCCGAAACGACAACGAGGAAGTACAAGAATGGAAAGCAGGTTTCGCAGTCTTTTTCTAACCAGCCTGATTTTATTGTCCGCTACCCTGCTGCATATGCAAGTCAGCCATGCTGCAGACCCGGTAGAACTGAAAAACGGACAGATAATTCAGCCCGAGCTTAAACGCCGAAAAATCACACTTGCAGATATAGACACAGAAGATTATGAAATAGGGATATATGCAGGGGCTCTCAGTATAGAAGATTTTGGTGTCAATGCTGTATATGGTGCCAAAATTGCCTATCATGTTACCGAGAATATCTTTGCTGAATTTACACTGGGACAGTCAACAGCATCAAAAACCAGTTTTGAGCTACTAAGCGGCGGCCTGCAGCTACTTACCGATGATGAGAGAGACTTCACATACTACAATATTTCTGTGGGTTATAATTTACTGGCTGGTGAATCCTTTTTTGGCAGCCGGGCGTACAATTCCGACCTTTACATAATAGGCGGCATCGGCAGCACTAATTTTGCAGATAATGATAATTTTACCTGGAATATTGGTGTTGGCTTTCGTTTTGTACCCAAAGACTGGTTTGCGATACATATTGATGTAAGGGATCATATGTTCAAGTCTGAATTACTAGGCTCAAGCAAACTGACACATAACCTGGAGCTGACAACCGGCATCACCTTCTTCTTTTAAGGGTTAGAACATGATGAAATTTCACACAATTCCATTAATCAGAAAAACTTTATTTATAGCTATGCTGATTACATCAGGTACTGTATTTGCCGGCGCTGTAAAAGGTGTTGCACCCGATTTTACATTGAAAAGTCTTGACGGAAAAAATATAAAACTCAGCGAGCATCGTGGCAGTGTCGTTATGGTTAACTTCTGGGCATCCTGGTGTGGCCCCTGTCGTCAGGAAATGCCGATACTGGAACAACTTTATAAACGCTATCAGGATCTGGGCTTTGTCATTCTCGGTGTAAACACCGATGAGAACCCGGCAAATTCAAGAATCCTGCTTAAAGACATTTCAGTGACCTTTCCTGTTCTGTTTGATAGCAAGAACAATATCGTGAAAAAATATGATGTGCAGGCAATGCCAACAACTTATCTTATCGATCGTAATGGCAACCTGCGTTATGTACACAAGGGCTATAAACCCGGATATGAAGTCAAGTATGCACAACAAATAAAGGCACTGATCAGGGAATAATCATGAACCGGCTTACACTCCTTCTGTTTTTAATCAGTAGTGTTCTGATTAATACGGCATGCAGCATCAAACCCTGGGTTAAACCATATGAACGCGACCATCTCGCTGATTCAATTATGAGTTTTAGTCGTGACCCGGTTTCGGCTTCCTATTTACATCATGTATATCAGGCACGTGAAGGCGCCCGAGGAGCTGAAGGTGGACAGGGCGGTGGCTGTGGTTGTAACTGATACCCGATATATTTTACTCCTGCTATTGTTACTGTTATCCCGTATAACAGCTGCTGCAGTATTACCTGAAGAACGTGCAGACGCCATGTTTCACTCCTATGATGGCGGCGGAGTCACCATTAATGGCCCTTCCATTCTCGTGCGTAAACAACTGGGCAACAGTTTTTCCATGTCTGGAAAGTACTATGTCGACTCTATTACCAGTGCCTCGATCGATGTCGTTGCTACCGCAAGCCCATATAATGAAAAACGTACAGAATACAACCTCGGGCTGGATTACCTGCGTGACAAGGTGACCATGAGCGCTGCCTTTACCATAAGTGAAGAAAATGATTTTAATGCCAAATCTATGCACCTGGGTGTTAGCCAGGAAATTTTTGGTGGCATGACAACCGTCTCTTTAGGGTATTCTCGTGGATGGGATACTGTCGGCAAGCTGGGGGATCCCAGTTATGCAAAAGATGCAGACCGACAAAATTACCGCATCGGTCTCTCTCAGGTACTGACAAAAAACCTGTTAATGGAACTCGGTTATGAAACCATTACTGATGAGGGCTTTTTAAATAACCCGTATCGCCGCGTACGTTATCTTACCTCTGCGACAACTTTTGATTATCAGGATGAAATCTATCCCAATACCCGTACTACAAATGCTGTGGCATTCCGTGCCAAATACTACCTGCCCTATCGTGCTGCCTTGCATGGTGAATATCGAATTTTTAATGATACCTGGGGAATTAATGCGAGTAATTTCGAAGTTGGTTATACCCACCCTTTCAGAAAAAACTGGATTTTTGACTTTAAAGTAAGAAGTTATACACAGACATCTGCCGATTTCTATAATGACTTATTTCCATTCGTGAATGCACAAAATTTTCTTGCCCGTGACAAGGAATTAAGCAGCTTTTCATCGCTGACCTATGGAGCAGGTGTCAGTTATGAATTTGCCAAAAGTGGTTGGCGCTTTATCGACAAGGGTTCAATCAACTTTTCTTACAATCGTATCAGATTCGATTATGATGACTTCAGAAATATCCCTGTAGGCAGTGCAAATGGCGACGCCCCAGGAGCTGAACCTTTATACGGTTTTGATGCTGATGTTGTTCAGTTTTATATTTCTATCTGGTATTAATTCACCTCAACAGAATTACACTTACCTGAATCTGACTTAACTCTGAAATTTCCATTCAGCCAGGCTTTACTGTCATACCGAACTGAACTGATTTATATAAATATCCTGCATAAAAAAACCGCGCCCCAGAGCGCGGTTTTTTTGCTTCTGATATTACTTATTTCAAGCTGCTGTAATAAGCTGAAATATTTGCAATATCTTTATCACTAAGAGGCTTGGCCATAGGTGACATCATTGGGTCTTTACGACTACCATCTTTAAATGCTTTTAACTGCTTTGCAAGATAGGCTTCTTTCTGGCCTGCAAGATTTGGCCACATCGGGTTTGCACTCACGCCTGCTGCACCATGACAACCGGCACAGCTAGCTGCTTTAGCCTTACCTGCCGCTTTATCGCCTGCTTGTGCAACACCAGCTACCATTAACACTGAAAATAATACTGCTGATACTTTTCTCATCTTCTTTCTCCTGAATTAAATACCAATATATAACCAAATAATCATATATAAAGATTCTAGCTGACAATACCTGAACACAAACTGAACAAAACAGCCACTGAACCGGTGTATTTTCCCAAAGCATGAGGCTAAAGTAAATCTTCATTTACTTATACTCATAGAAACTATTTCAATGCGAAATGGAAAAGTTAATTTTATTCATATTTATCAACTAGATAAGTATCATGACTGATATTGAACTCACCATAATTGATATCTTTCACAGCTTTACATGTCATACAAATCATTTATAATATTTTCTTATCGCGCTCAATATTATTTTTATCATGATTTATTATATTTAAACGATTTATTTTACTACCACATGTCAGGGATGACCATAAACAAGACCGTCTTTATCAGGAGAAATGTATATGGACATTACAATCGACACCCTTGTTGCAAAATCCGGAACACCCGTATCCTTACCGGAAGTTTTTGTGCAGATTAATGAATTAACTCAGGATCCTCGCAGTTCTGTTGCTGATATTGCTCGTGTTGCTGAAACTGATGCAGGACTGTCAGCGCGTATACTGAAAATTGTCAATAGCCCATATTACGGCTTTCCATCATCTATCGATAACATCACACGTGCCGTCAGCATACTTGGAATGCAGGATCTGCGAGACCTTGCACTTGCCACGACCACTATTGACCTGTTCGCCAATAATAAACACCAGCATAAACATATTATTCAATTATGGCGACATAACCTGTTCTGTGCTGTTATTGCAAAAAGCCTGGCTGAACAACTGTCTCAACTTCATGTTGAACGCTTCTTTGTTGCAGGGCTTTTACATGATATCGGGCGCTTGATCATGTTTCAGGGCCTGCCGGAAGAAACCCATCAGGCCATTGATATCGCCCGCACATCTGGTGAGAATATGCTGCATATAGAGCAATCAATGTTAGGCTTCACACATACCGATGTCGGCGCTCGCATCGTTAGCCAATGGAAATTACCTTCTAACATTATAGAAGTGGTTGCATTCCACCATACGCCTGCTAAAGCCAAACAGTTTCCACTGGAAACATCAGTCATCCACCTGGCAAATAATCTCGCGAGTATTATTGACCCGGACAGCAACCTGGCAGGAACAATCTTACCGCTTGATACCCATGCCATCGATGTTCTGGGTCTGGACAATAGCGTTCTGCAAACCATTCATGACGATGTCATGGAACAGTTTGCAGAAATGTACGCTTTGTTATTTCCGGATGTAAAAGCAGCATAAAAATCACTGCCGCCTCTGTTAAGCTTATTTCAGTGCATCTCTGACACGATGCAGGCGAGATAATACCTCGTCACCCAGTGATTTAAGTTCTTCACGCTGTACAAGACCCAGTACGGCAGACGGATCCATAAATCCGACTGTCACTGTGCCGCTTTCATTCTCACGAACAATTACATTACAAGGTAACAGCAAACCAATATCCGGTTCTGCATCAATGGCCTGATTGGCTAATACCGGATTACAGGCACCCAGAATTTTATACGGGCGTTTATCAATATCCAGCTTCTTTTTCATTGTGGCCTTGACGTCAATCTCGGTTAAAACACCAAAACCTTCTTTCTGCAATTCTTCAGTTACCTTATCGACTGCTTCATCAAATGAGCAATCTACATCTACTGTAAAACCATACATATTCTTTCTCCTGAAATCACCACCAATCAATCCGCCAATCAGTCTGTAGCAGACCGACCGACGCACCTTTTATCAATCACTGGTAGAGCGACCTTTCCAAACCATATACACCGCAGGTATAACTACCAGCGTCAGGATGGTCGCACTCACCATACCACCGACCATGGGTGCAGCTATACGCCTCATAACCTCTGAACCCGTACCACTACCTAACATGATCGGTAACAAGCCCGCTATGATAGCAGAAACTGTCATCATTATCGGCCTTACACGTAATACCGCACCTTCAACGATCGCCTCGCGTAACTCTGCCCTGGTCAACGTGTGTATCTTGCCGGAATGCTGACACCTGACATTGTAAGCCTGATTCAGATAAACCAGCATAATCACACCAATTTCAACGGCGACCCCTGCGAGGGCAATGAAACCAACGCCCACAGCAACCGACATATTGAAGTCTAGTAAGTACAGTAACCAGACACCACCGACAAGTGCCATTGGCAAGGTTCCCATAATAATCAGTACCTCGGTAAAATTACGGAAGTTCAGATACAGCAACAGCACAATAATCGCTAGTGTAAAAGGCACAACAACACTCAGTTTCTCTTTAGCACGGACCATATATTCGTACTGACCCGACCATGAGATTGAATAACCTGGTGGAAGCTTGACCTTGTCTTTCACAACCTGCTGGGCTTCGAGAACAAAAGAGCCGAGATCGCGCCCGGCGATATCCACAAAGGTCCAGCCGTTCGGACGAGAATTTTCACTCTTGATCATAGCAGGGCCCAACTCGGTACGGATATCTGCTACTTCACCCAAAGGAATACGCGCACCTGAAGGGGTCACAATCGGCAGGTTTTTCAGTTTCTCTACTGAATCACGCAACTCACGCGGGTAGCGAATATTAATTGGATATCGCTCCAGCCCCTCAACACTTTGCGCGACTACCATGCCACCCACTGCGATTTTTACGACATCCTGTACATCAGCAATATTAAGACCAAATCGAGAAGCCGCAACCCGGTCTATATCAATAGTCACATAACGACCACCGGCCACGCGCTCGGAATAAACCGAGGCAACACCCGGAACCGTCATTACAACCTTTTCAAGTTGTTTACCAATGTCCTGAATCACCTTCAGGTCAGGTCCGGCAACCTTAATACCCACGGGTGTCTTGATACCGGTTGCGAGCATATCAATACGTGTTTTGATTGGCATAACCCAGGCATTGGTTAACCCCGGAAACTTGATCAGGCTATTCAATTGTTGCTTGATGGTATCCAACGTCACACCCGGCCGCCACTCGCTCCTGGGTTTAAACTGTATCGTGGTCTCTATCATGGTTAACGGTGCGGGGTCTGTCGCTGTGTCTGCCCGACCTACTTTACCAAAGACACTTTTTACTTCCGGAATAGTCTTTATGAGTTTGTCGGTTTGTTGCAACAGCTCCCGGGCCTTACCAACTGAAATTCCCGGGAATGTTGTCGGCATATACATGAGATCACCTTCATCCAGGTCTGGCATAAACTCTGAACCAATTTTACTGACAGGCCACATACCAACCACAACCAGCACCAGGGCAATCAGTAAAACAGTCCCCGGCGCTTTTAATACGACATTAATCACAGGACGATAAACCGCAACCAGCATCCGGCTAACAGGATTTTTATGTTCAGGCACAATATGCCCACGTATAAAATAGCCCATCAGAACCGGCACTAACGTGATCGCCAATCCGGCAGATGCTGCCATCGCAAACGTTTTGGTAAACGCGAGTGGGGCAAACAAGCGGCCCTCCTGTGCCTCCAGAGTAAACACAGGTAAAAAACTCAACGTGATAATCAACAGTGAGAAGAATAACGGAGGACCGACCTCCCGAGTGGCATCGCGTATAATACGCCAGCGATTTTCATCTGTCAGCGCTTCCTTCTCAATATGTTTGTGTACATTTTCAATCATCACTATCGCACCATCGACCATCGCACCAATTGCAATCGCGATACCCCCGAGTGACATGATGTTTGCATTGATTCCCTGTGACTTCATGATAATAAACGCAACCAGAATACCAATCGGCAAACTAATAATGGCGACCAGTGCAGAACGCATATGAAACAGAAATACAGCACAAACAATAGCGACAACGATAAACTCTTCGACCAGCTTCATCGTTAATGTATCAACAGCACGATTAATCAATGCGGAACGATCATAGGTTGGAACAATTTCAACACCTGCAGGCAGACCCGCTTTCAGTTCCTTGAGCTTGTCTTTTACACCCTGAATGGTTTTTAATGCATTTCCACCAAAGCGCATAACAATAACGCCACCGACTACTTCGCCTTCACCGTTTAGTTCCGCAATACCACGACGCATTTGTGGCCCCAGCCTTATTTGAGCAACATCCTTTAATAAGATTGGCGTACCTTGTTTATCGACACCTAGCGGAATCCGTCGAAGATCATCCAGTTCATCAATGTAACCGGTTGCACGTATCATGTATTCTGCTTCAGCCATTTCGATAACGGAACCACCAACTTCCTTGTTCGCACGCTTGATTGCCATGCGTACTTTTTGCAATGGGATATTGTAGGCACGTAAGCGATCAGGATGTAAAACAACCTGATATTGTTTAACCATGCCGCCGATAGTGGCGACTTCAGAAACACCCGGTACAGTCTGTAATTCGTATTTCATGAACCAGTCCTGCATTGAGCGCAACTGTGCCAGATCATGTTTACCGGTGCGATCAACCAGTGCATATTCATATACCCAACCTACACCGGTTGCATCAGGCCCAAGTGCCGGGCGTGCTTCAGGTGGCAGCTTGGCGGCTACCTGACTGAGGTATTCCAGCACACGTGAACGTGCCCAGTAAGGGTCAGTCCCGTCTTTAAAAATAATGTAAACATACGAATCATTAAAAAAAGAATATCCACGAACATTGATTGCTCCCGGCACAGCCAGCATGGCTGTAGTAAGCGGGTATGTAACCTGATCTTCCACTACTCTGGGGGCCTGACCCGGAAAGGTTGTTTTAATAATAACCTGAACATCGGATAAATCCGGAATTGCATCAAGTGGTGTATTTTTAACTGAAAATATTCCACCTGCAAGCAACATAAAAGTCAACAATAACACCAGAAAACGGTTGTTAAGCGACCAGTCTATAATACGTGTAATCATTCTGGCCGCCCCTTAGTTTGTTTTTTCTATAGAAGTGATAATGTAACCCTCTTTATCTTCCTTAAGCATAAAGGTCACTGTATCTTGTGGTGAAATTCCTTCGAGAGCAACCGACTTATTAACTTTGAAAAACATTTCCATCGCAGGCCAGCCAAGCTTTTTAATGGGCTCATGAGCTAACTTTATTTTATGCTCTCCGGCAATGACAGCTAACACAGAACCTTTGCCATGAAACATTTCATTCATTTTCTTATCGCTATCCATTGTCTTGTCCTGACTACCCGGGGCATTCATGCGAGCCATGCTGGCCTTCAGACTGGACTCTGAATCCAGCAGGAACTGACCCGATGTAACAACAATTTCACCTTCATTAACACCATTCAATATTTCAATCAGTTCTCCTGATTCAATACCCGCAACAACCTTTCGCGCTTCGAAACGACCTTTACCCAGGCTGATAATCACCCGATCTTCATGACCTGCCCGAATAAGTGCCTCGCGTGGTATAATTAATGTATTACGTGACGCACCACCATAGATAGCTACATCAGCGAACATATTCGGTTTGAGTACTTCATCCGGATTATCAAATCGTAAACGTACTCTAAGCGTTCGGGTTTTAGCATCAAGACTGGGATAAACATATTCAACCTTGCCTTCCCATGTCCGTCCCGGAAGATATGACAATCGCACTTCAGCTGACTTGCCTATCTTTACCCAATTAGCCTGACTCTCAAAAACTTCTGCCAGTATCCAGATACTACTCAGGTCAGCCAGACTCATTACTTCACGCGATGGCATTACAAACATACCTTCACGAACATTAAGCTTGGCAACAATACCATTTTGTCTCGCATACACAGGCACATACTGACTGGCTTTACGTTTCTTTTTCAAACCAGCCATAAGACTTTCAGGTACGCCTATCGCTAACATGCGTTCACGGGAAGCGCTGATCAGCCGGCGATTTCCAGTACCCAAAGCTTGTATATACTCTTCCTGTACATTCACCAGCTCAGGTGAATATACCTTGAACAATAGCTGTCCCTTTTTAACGCGCTCTCCTTCAGACTTTACATACAGTTTTTCTATCCAGCCTTTAGTACGTAAATGAACATGTGATATTTTCGTTTCATCAAAATCCACATAACCTACCGTATCAATCCTGCGCCATAAAAAACCTTTGGTTACGATTTTGGTGCGCACACCCATGTTGTTTTCCACGGCGGGGGAAATCTTGACACCAGAACCTGCATCATCTTCATAAACAGGCACCAGATCCATCCCCATAGGCGATTTTCCGGGCTTGTCGCGTCGATAGGATGCGTCCATCGGAGCAACCCAGTATTTCACTTTTTTCTCTTCGGGTGCAGATGTGCCCGCACCTGATGTCATTCCTGAATCCTTATCCTGAGTACATGCGCCAAGAACAATCACACTGGATAATAATGCTATAATTAAAAATTGATTCATTGTTCTTCTCCCGAAATATATAGCAGACGTGCCTCTGATTTGGCACGATTCACATGGATACGTATTGATTTAAGCTCTGTATTTAATTCCGTAATACGGGCTTTCATGACTGTCGGGAAATCAGCCCGGTCATTCTGATATGCAAACAAGGCAGCTTCAGTATTTTGTTTAGCCTGAGGAACAAGCATTTCATGATAAAACCTGACGCGTTCTGTTAAACGCAACCAGTTAACATGCTCGCGCTCCAGACTCAGCCTTAAATCCAGATATTGCTGGTCACGCATTTGCTGACTTGCGCCCAGACTAAACTGGCTGGCCTTAAGTTTACGATCCTGCCGTTTATTCCTGAACAAGGGCATATCAAATGTCACACCGACCGACAGAAAATCGGGACGATCATTACCAGTCCCGTTTTGCCCATCACGCAAACCGTATGTAACACCAAGTCCCCAGGAAGGTTTATAAGCTTCACGTGCGAGTGAAACGCCCTGACGTCCGCGATCAACCATCGCTATTGCAGCAAGTATTTTTGGGTGCGATTCCAGTGCTTCAAGCATCCGGGGCAAACTGAACTCATTCACTAACAAGGGTAATTTCACAGGTAATTTTATTCCCGATGCAGGACGATCAATCATGACACCCAGCTCCGCACGTACCTTTTCCTGGCGGGTTTTTATATCCAGAATACGATCGTCAAGTCGACTGAGTTCGAGTTGAGCACGAACCACATCCTGCTGGTTATGACGACCGGCACCATAATGAAATTGCGCGACCTCGACCAGCTGTTCAAACAGCTTGCGATTTTTACGCACAACTTTTTCTGCCTGCACCCAATAATAGTATTCCAGCCATTTCAGGCGTACAGACTTTAGAATCAGCCGCTGCCTGTCTGCAGACCGTTGTGTTTGTACCCTTGCACCAGCCAGACTTTGCTGGCTTTTGATTTCCAGTGATTTGCCACGTGGAAACATTTGCTGGTATCCAACCTGTATCTGCGTCATGGGTTCCTGATCACGCCTGAAGGTATCAGTCGGGAAATTCATCAACCCCACTTTCAACTTCGGATCAGGCAATTGACCTGCGGCGACTGCCTTTTCTTCCATCGCTTGCGCGAGTGCATTAAACCGTTTGATACCGGGATCTTTTTTTAATGCCAACTGTTCAGCTTCTGACAAACTCAACACTGAATCTGCATGCGTACAAACAGAGACACTTGCAAGCATTATAAAGCTGACCCCAAGGCCAACAACTCTGGATACTAAAAACATACCTTAACTCCTGAAAACAAATAACCTGATCTGATTTATGAAAATCAGTTGGTTTTAAATCAGCAGTATCCGGTAATATTTAAAAATAGAATGGGGAGAATGAACGACCTTTACGCGGGAATGGCGATATGCCAATGGTAAAGGTTTAGGGAATCCTGCAACATCAACACCAGCCATATCAGGAAATATATGATCTGCTGTGTGGAATGTCGCATCGTCAATAACGATTGCCTGAGTAACCATATGACTGGCATCGCACGATCCATGATCAGCCTGATCATGCTTATGACCTGATGGACAACATTCCATTTGCACCTGATGGTCACATGCAGCTGATACATCAGCCTTTGCCGCGAAACAGCTCTGGCACGTCAGTGACAGCCATACCATTAATAGTAACGGTACGAGAGTCAGACCTAACCACTGCTTTTGTTTTCGCAAAGTGTGTAACACGCTGAATACCCTGAACAATAAATACTCTATAGTTATATAGTGACATTAGCCCCGCAAAGTACTGATGTCAACATATGTGACTGTATCATTTATCTAAAGTTCAGATGCCCGCATTACATCCTGACGAAGCAATACCTGATCTTCATCAAATACAAAACGCCGAAATGCCTCTGCTACCGGAGACAGACGCTTGCCCTGCCTGTAAACAAGATACCAGTGACGCAAAATTGGAAATGATTGTATATCCAGAACCACAAGACGTTTTGTTTCCAGTTCAAGGCTCAGCGTGTGTATGGACACAATCCCCAAACCAAGGCCCGCTTCTACTGCTTGTTTGATTGCCTCGTTACTGGTCATTTCCATACCCGTATTCAGCTCAATATCATGCTCATCAAAAAATCGCTGCATCGCGCCCCAGGTTCCCGAACCCTTTTCACGTACCACAAAGATTTCGCTCTGAAGTTCGGCTAATGAAATATTCTGTTTACCAGCGAGCATGTGATCCGGCGAAGCTATAACGACCAGTGGATTTTCCATAAAATCTTCAGCAATCAGATCCTGATCATCGGGAGGCTTTCCCATAATCACCAGATCCGGTTCATTGTCAGCCAGTTGCTGCAACAGCGTTTCGCGGTTATTAACATCCAGACTAAACGTTGTCTGATCGTATTTTCTGGAAAATGTGGCCAGCAACCGGGTTGCAAAATAATTGGCCGTGCTCGCCACCGAAATGATCAGGCGACCCCGCTGTACACCCTTTAACTGCTCGAGTACCTCTTCGGCTTCATCCAGTTGCTGAGAAATAACCCGACTGTAATGAAACATTTCCCGGCCAGATTCTGTCAGATAGATCTTTTTACCCACCTGATCAAACAGGTTTACGCCCAGATTATTCTCTAACTGTTTGATTTGCATAGAAACAGCCGGCTGACTCAGGTGTAACACCTTTGACGCCTGGGTATAGCTCAATAGCCGTGCTACGGCCTCAAAAACTTCTAGTTGCCTGAAAGTTAAATTCATAAGTATTTACTTATAGTTTCTATCAAAACATTTGAGTATTAATTATGGATTATCCTCCGTATAGTTGCAAAACTTTCTGACAGGAGGCTCGCACATGAGTTTTCACCCTGAATCAATTCAAGGGCAATTTCGATAACACAGTCAGACCGATTTTTTAAACGAGGAGATCTACAATGGATCAATCAGCACGTTATGCAGACCTGAGTCTGGATGAAGATACGCTTTTAGCAGATGGCGGCCATATCCTGGTAGCTTACACAATGACACCGATGCCTGGTTTCGGTGGTTATCTGGAAACGGCAGCTCACTTTGCTGCCGAGTCATCAACCGGTACTAACGTTGAAGTTTCTACTACTGATGACTTCACAAAAGACCTTGATGCGATGGTATATGAAATTGATGAAGCCAAAGGCTACATGAAAATCGCATATCCAGTCGGACTGTTTGACCGTAATCTTATTGATGGTCGAGCGATGGTTGTTTCTTTCCTGACGCTGGCTATTGGTAATAACCAGGGCATGGGAGATGTTCAATGCGCTCAAATGGTTGATTTTCATATTCCAAAGTGCATGCTGGACATCTTTGATGGTCCATCAAAAGACATCACTGACCTGTGGAGCATCCTGGGTCGCGGACGTGAGAACGGTGGATATATCGCAGGTACTATCATCAAGCCTAAATTAGGTCTTCGCCCTAAACCTTTCGCTGACGCTGCATACCAGTTCTGGCTGGGTGGCGATTTCATCAAGAATGATGAACCTCAGGGTAATCAGGTTTATGCTCGCATGAAAGATGTAACACCTCTGGTTGCTGACGCAATGAGACGTGCGCAAGATGAAACCGGTGAAGCTAAAATCTTCTCAGCTAATATCACAGCTGACGATCACCATGAAATGTGTGCTCGTGCTGACTACATCCTGGAAACTTTTGCTGAGAATGCTCATCACGTTGCTTTCCTGGTTGACGGTTATGTTGGTGGTTGCGGTATGATCACAACTGCGCGTCGTAACTATCCTAATCAATACTTGCATTATCATCGTGCGGGTCATGGTGCAATCACTTCACCTTCTTCAGTACGTGGTTACACTGCGTTTGTTCTGTCCAAGCTTTCACGTCTCATGGGTGCTTCAGGTATCCACGTAGGTACTATGGGCTTCGGTAAAATGGAAGGCGGTGCTGATGACAGAAACATCGCATACATGATCGAACGTGATAGCGCAGATGGTCCTTTCTTCCATCAGGAATGGTTCGGCATGAAACCAACTACACCCATTATCTCTGGCGGCATGAACGCACTGCGTCTTCCTGGTTTCTTCGAAAACCTGGGACATGGTAACGTAATCAACACTTCCGGTGGCGGTTCTTACGGTCATATCGATTCTCCTGCGGCAGGAGCTAAATCATTACGTCAGGCATACGAATGCTGGACTGCTGGTGCTGACCCAATCGAATTCGCAAAAGAGCATAACGAATTTGCTCGTGCATTCGAGTCGTTCCCGGGTGATGCAGATACCTTGTACCCAGGCTGGAGAGACAAACTGGGCGTACATAAGTAAGTCTGGTGAAAGAGGATACCGATACCGCTTCTGCACATCCATGCGTACAGGTATATCGGTTATCCTGACTATAAAAAGCCCTCACCACTTCGGTGGGGGTTTTTTTATCCGGGAAAGCCACATGTCAGAGAATACAGGAGTGTACGACTTCGGCTTTCAAAATTACGCAGAAGAAACCAATAACTATTCCATCATTTTTCAGACGACTGAATGATGATGGAATAGCTATCACTACACAGGACTAAACACATGAGCAACCAAGATCAAAACATTGATATAGAACAATACAAGATCAGTACAGAACCTTATTACGAAGCCATGGGTGATGAAGTTGCTTTATATGAAGCTGCTTATGCTGCCCGTATGCCGGTGATGGTAAAAGGCCCGACCGGTTGTGGTAAGTCCCGTTTTATAGAACACATGGCTTACAAACTAGGCAAGCCCTTGATTACCGTGGCCTGCAATGAAGATATGACAGCCTCAGATCTGGTCGGTCGTTACTTGTTAGATGCAAATGGCACACGCTGGTTAGATGGCCCGTTAACAACTGCCGCACGCATTGGTGCCATTTGTTATCTGGATGAGATTGTAGAAGCACGTCAGGATACAACGGTAGTTATACATCCATTAACCGACCATCGCCGTACCTTACCTTTAGATAAAAAAGGGGAATTAATCAACGCACATCCTGATTTCCAACTGGTCATTTCTTATAATCCTGGATATCAAAGTATGATGAAGGATCTCAAGCAATCAACCAAACAACGTTTCACTGGCCTGGACTTTGATTATCCTGATTCAAAAGTTGAAACAGCTATTGTTGTTAAAGAGGCCGGTATTGATGAAGCAATTGCAGCCAAGTTAGTGAAAATTGCACATACCGCACGTCACTTAAAGGGCCACGGCCTTGATGAAGGTATCTCTACGCGCTTACTGGTTTATGCAGCAATATTGATGAACAACGACATCAATGCCAAGTCAGCTTGCCACATGGCATTAGTCACACCTATTACTGATGACAAGGATATTCGCGATACGTTAATTCACTCTATCGATAGTATTTTTGCCTGAAATTATCTGCTTGCGCAGTGGAAAAAACGATGACGACCGAGTTTCAAGAATATCGTGACAGACTCAAGTGCAGTTTCGGCCAGCTCGAAGATGTATTTGACGACTGCATAAAAGACGCATTACGTAATTTAAGTAATCAGGGCATTGAAGATTACCTGTCGGGTGCCTCAATGGTTTGCATGATTGGTCGTGGCTTTGAGCCCGTACTTGATTATCTTGAAGAAATGCCAGGCATTGCTGAACGTCTTGACGAAGATATGCTAAAAGTGATTTCACAAGCTGTATGGGATATGTCACGCACGCCCAACGGCAATTCAATTCCACCTTTTATGCAATGCCTGCCAGAAGCCTCTCGTCGTCTCGGTAGCAGCAATCAGATGAAAAAATTCATCGAAATTATTTTCGAAATGATGCATGCAACTACAGGTTCTATTCATGGGCATCATACTACATTCCCAAGCCCGGGCTTACCTGATCTTCTGCAACAAATTCCATATTTACTCAGTCAGCTTTCACTTGAAGGGCTGAAAAACTGGATAGACTACGGTGTACGGAATTATAACGATCACCCGGAACGACAGCGTGACTATTTCATTTTGCAGTCTGCAGACAGCAAGGCCATGCTTCAGCGTGAACGTAGTGGCACTTTATATATGGATCATGAGCGTCAACTCGATTTATATCTTCGCAGCATGTGGGAGCAGCACGAATATTTAGTGCCCTATTCACTCGGCTTTGATGAGCTACGCAAGCCAGTGCCCTATTACGATAATATGGGTATGCGCATACCTGATGTGTATGATGACTTAAACGGGGTTTCTGGCATTAACCGCTATCGTATCGCTCTGGCTCACATGGCAGGGCACAAACGCTGGTCAACAAGACAGATTGCAGATAATCTGTCTCCGTTTCAGCGTGTTGCTGTAGAAATACTGGAAGACTCGCGTATTGAAGCCTTAATGCTAAAAGAATACCCGGGCATGAAAAAATATCTTCTTGCTTTACATCCAGCGCCAGTTGAAGGTTCTTGTGACAATGAAAAAGAATCTTGTGTTCTCCATCGTCTGGCTATGCTGTCACGTGCTATTCTTGATGAAAATCATGGCTATCAAAATCCAAAAATTCTCGACTGTGTAGAACAGTTTCATGCCGCTTTAAAAGACAGTGAATCCAGCAGCCAGGAAATGCTTCAAATTGCCATTTCATTTACTGCAAAAACGCGCTTACAAAGTGATCTGTCACCCAATATTCGATTTGAAGATACTATTGTCGATTATCGCGATGACAATCGACACATGTGGGTCTTCATAGAAGAAGATGATGAGCCTGAAGACATGCAGGCCAAACCTCAGGAAACAGACGAAGATAAACCCGAGGGTTTACCGCCACGTCATTATCAGGAGTGGGATTACAATACCACCAGCTATAAACCTGACTGGGTAACATTGTATGAATCACTACACCCTCCAGGTAATGCCTCTGATATTGACAAGATACTGGAAAAACATGCAGCACTGGCTAACTATCTGAAGCGCATTCTGGACCTGTTAAAACCCCAACATTATGTACGCGTCCGTTATCAGGAAGAAGGAAGTGAGCTCGATCTGGATGTTGCTATTCGCTCCATTATCGACTTCAAGAGTGGTGCACAACCAGACCCTCGCATTAACATGAGTCATAAACATGATGGCCGGGATATCGCCGTGTTGCTGTTAATGGATTTATCCGCTTCACTCAATGATATTCCAGATGGTTGCACACAAAGCATTCTGGAACTCAGTCGTGAAGCTGTCACCTTGTTAGGCTGGTCGATTGAACAATTGAATGATAAATTTGCAATTGCGGGATTCCATTCGGACACGCGTCACAATGTGCGCTATCACCATATCAAGGGGTTCAGTGAGCATTGGGACGATAACGTAAAATCCCGTCTGGCAGCAATCGAACCGGGTTACTCTACACGCATGGGTGCCGCCGTACGCCATGCCGCCCATTATCTTAGTGGGCAGGTAGCCGAGAAAAAGCTATTACTCATCTTAACTGATGGTGAGCCGGCTGACATTGATATCAGTGATGAAAGAATCTTGATTGAAGATACACACAAATCAATAGAAGAACTCTCGGCCAAAGGTATTTACACCCACTGTATCAGCCTGGACAAAAAAGCAGATAACTATATTCAGGATATTTTCGGGAGCAATGGCTATACTGTTATTGACCACGTAGAAAAATTACCGGAACAACTTCCTAAACTGTTTATGTCCCTGACTACCTGATAATGAATAACATCATAACTGCGACCATTACATTCTGCTTTAGAGGTCAAACCTTTAGCCCCTCTATCACACTAAAACTGGATGATCACTTAAACTCAAGTGGTGACATCCCTGATCTGCATTCATTAATAGCAACGGCAAATAACATTGATTTTTACTCTTATGAATATGAAATGATGCTTGCAGAATCTGTTTCATACAGTAATGCGGAAGGGCTGATTACACAATTCATTACAGATGGAAAACTGGATTTAGATGCTTTTATCTCCGAATGGAAAGAAAGCAGAATATTATCCGGGCTTGCCAGGATAGCTAAAGACAATATGAATATCAATAGCTTACATGAACACCCCCAGCTGAAAAATGCTTTATTAGAAGCCTACAAGGCCGGTATAAACAAAACAAAATAATTTTTCTCCTATCCAGTCTCAGGTATAATCAGCTACTAATTTCATAGATTCAAACAGGCTAACCATGACTGAAGTAACAAAATCCAACCCATCGCTAAAGCTTATCTCGCAAATTATATTCATGAGTCGCTGGTTACAGGCACCTCTTTACCTCGGCCTGATCATTGCCCAGGGTGTATACGTCTATCATTTCATGATTGAACTCTGGCACCTGGTTGGCAAGGCCACCAGTATCGGTGAAGAAGAAATCATGCTGGTCGTTCTGGGTCTGATCGATGTCGTCATGATTGCGAACCTGCTTATCATGGTCATCATTGGCGGCTACGAAACCTTTGTATCCCGACTGAATATCAGGGAGCATCCGGACCAACCTGAATGGCTGTCACATGTGAATGCGGCCACGATGAAAATCAAACTTGCCATGGCGCTGATCGGTATTTCATCAATTCATTTATTAAAAACGTTTATCAATGCCGATAAAATGGAATTCAATACGATCATGTGGCAAGTTGTTATTCATGTCACCTTCCTGCTATCTGCAATTGCTATGGCCTACACCGACCGCATCATGACCAGAACAATCATCGAGGCTCATGGTAAGGCTGAGCATTAATCAATATGGCAGAAACACTTGTTGACCTGATGCGACATGGTGAACCTGAGGGGGGGAGTCAATATCGTGGTAACCGCGTTGATGACCCTCTCAGTCCAAAAGGCTGGCAACAAATGCGTGATTCTGCAGGCCTGCACGCTCCCTGGCAACAAATTATCACTTCACCACTTAAACGTTGCTACGCCTTTGCAGATGAGCTTGGTAGTCAACACAATATACCGGTAACAATGATGGACAACCTCAAAGAGGTGGGTTTTGGTAGCTGGGAAGGCATGACAAGGGATCAACTCAAGACCAGCCGCTTGCAGGAATATGACGCTTTTTATCAGGACCCGATTAATAATCGACCAGAAGGGGCCGAGAATCTTCAGGATTTCTTTTTACGTGTCACTGATGCCTATCAATCATTACTCAATAATTTTGCCGGACAACATATTCTGATAGTCGCTCATGCAGGTGTCATTCGTGCCATACTCTCTCACACGCTGCTCTCATCTCTGCAAGGCATGTATCGTATTCAGGTTGATAACGCAGGCATCAGCAGGATTAGCTATAAGCAACACAAGGGTGTTTTACTAAAGCATAATGTAACAATGAGTGAACTTCAGTAATCTGAACATAAATAACTTTTGACATTAATAATGTCACGTACACCAGAGTAAATTGCACTAGGCCGGATTTGGGTTTGGTACAGTCATATCAGGGCACGCAAATAATTGCCATCCATGGCTGCTCGGCTGCTGCATCCGTGCAGCAGACGTCCCTGATATGACTGTACCAAACCCAAACCCTTATCTGAATAAGTGCCTTAGTTACATAGGAAAAATTAAATACAGAAAAGGTTAAAGCCAGAATTCTGTAAAAATAAGTCCAAACCAGGACATAGGGTCGGGGTCACCCTGTCAAGACCGTTTGCTGCACGG
>Ga0316206_1001199_pt1 | contig 24997 bp, 24 predicted proteins | sample 6monthpyrite_MG_FD_204942 | JGI IMG/M metagenome (GOLD analysis project Ga0316206, IMG submission 204942) | Microbial mat bacterial communities from mineral coupon in-situ incubated in ocean water Damariscotta River, Maine, United States -... | ecosystem: Environmental > Aquatic > Marine >... | reverse complement strand
TGATCCATGCCCGGGGCATCAAATTTTGTGGCAAGGTTATACGGTATTACAATATATCTCCACTGGATACAGGCTTGCATTTGAATGCTATGAGTGTAATGACACTGGGTAATAGGCAGTCCTAGGAAGCTTGTCGAAGAATAGCGATTGTAGCGAGAGAAAGTTAAATTGAGGCAGGTTTTTGCCTAATTTATGCATATCATCCATGATACTTACCCACATCCATGTGGGTATTTAGCAAAGGTACAAGGTGCATCAAGGACTTGTGTTATCATCCTATTTTCTATTTTGGGACTTGGCTAATAGGTGATTTGTGCTAATATACCTCAATTTTTGAGGGTTCGATTGATAAATTTATGGAAAACTTTAATACAATAGCTGCACTAGGAGCTTGTCTGAGAATAGAAAATCTATTACAGAAAAGCTGGATTTGTGCCATTTTCCGCTTTTTCTCGTCAAATAGAGTGACTATTCTCCTCAAAAAAGCGAAAAATCGCCCTAAACCCAGCTTTCCTTCATTACGATCGCTATTCTCGGACAAGCTCCTAGTCATTTCTATTGTCGTTTTAAAGCTCATTGCTGTGCACTATTACTTGAAAACAAAAATGAAGGCAAATCCAGACAATGAAAACAGCAAAAGAGCTCAAGGCCCAAATGCAGCTAAGAGACCCTTAGAAAACTCGGCTAAAAACCCTAAAAGTACACAAATAGATAGTGATGATCAAAAAATTTAAGGCCAGCGATGAGCTGTCTATTTGTATCCTAAGGCTTTCTGCTATTGGTGATGTTACTCATGTTTTGCCTGTTATTGCCACTCTTAAACTGAATTTTCCCAAAGCCAAAATCACTTGGGTTATAGGAAAGTTCGAATACAAATTGATGGCAGCAATGGCCGGTGTCGAATTTATTGTGTTTGATAAAAGCCAGGGCAGGAAAGCTTACAAACAGATAAAAAAGACACTTAAGAACAGGCAGTTTGATGTTTTGATGCAGATGCAATATTCATTTCGGGCGAATCGATTGGCTTGGAAAATCAAAGCTAAAATGCGCATTGGTTTTGATAAAAAAAGATCACGAGAACTGCACGGCTGGCGATTAACTCACCGAATAAAAGCGGTGGACAAACAACATGTGCTTGATGGGTTTATGGAATTTGTTAAAGTATTGGGAGTCAAGCAATGTGTTTATCAATGGGATATCTCTACTGCACAAGCGGACAGAAAATTTGCCCAACAATTTATTGAGCATGATAAAATAAACGTGGTGTTGAGCCCATGTTCTAGTAATCCATTGAGAAATTGGTCTGTTCATAATTATGCTCGTCTTTGCGACTACTTACAGCGACACTATCAAGCTCATGTCATTTTGTGTGGCGGTCCAGCTCAATTCGAAGTGGATTTTGCCAAAGCGATTGTCAATCAATGTCAGTTTGCCGTGACCAATATAACAGGTAAGGACACCCTAAAGCAGCTCTATGCCTTAATGAAAAAGGTCGATCTGGTTATATCGCCCGATTCTGGTCCGCTGCATATTGCCAATGCAGCTCAAACACCAGTTATTGGTTTGCATGCCGCAACAACGGCCAAACGCAGTGGAGCATACAGTTATGCACATCTTGCTATTGACTGTTTTGAACAAGCGGCAGTAGAAATTATCGGCAAACCAGCGAGCCAAATCCGTTGGGGAGGGCAGTTGATTAAAAAAGGCGTAATGGACTTGATAGGCCTTGAGAAAGTTCAGGAAAAAGTGGATGAGGTGCTGAAAAATCACAACAGCAAGAGCGAAAGGGGCTCAATAAAGACAGAATTGTAAATAAATGAATGATTATCGTCGTGAATGTGAAAATTTACTTAAACTATAGCCAGTTTTCAAGTATGATGCGTCCTCGCAATATTTTGTGGGGATTTTTTTGCCCGCAAATTTCATAAAATTAAACAGAATGAACGATTATGACAGATTTATCAAAATATAGGAATATAGGAATTTTCGCCCATGTTGATGCGGGTAAAACCACAACAACTGAACGTATCTTAGCATTAACTGGAAAGATTCACCAAACAGGTGAAGTTCATGATGGTGAAGCGACAACTGATTTCATGGATCAAGAACGTGAGCGTGGAATTACCATTCAGTCCGCAGCTACAAGTTGTACGTGGAATGATCATCGCTTAAATATTATTGATACTCCAGGTCACGTGGATTTTACTGTAGAAGTTTACCGTTCGTTAAAAGTTCTTGACGGTGGTGTTGGTGTATTTTGTGGCTCAGGTGGTGTTGAACCTCAATCAGAAACGAACTGGCGTTATGCCAATGATTCTGAAGTGGCTCGTGTCATTTTTGTGAATAAATTAGATCGTATCGGCGCTGATTTTTACCGTGTTGTCGATCAAGTCGAAAATGTCTTGGGTGCTAATCCTTTGGTTATGGTTTTGCCAATAGGTATCGAAGATCAATTTGTTGGTGTGGTTGATTTGTTAACTCGTAAAGCTTGGTATTGGGAAGATACTGGTTCTTTGAGCTATGAAATCAAGGACGTACCTGAAGACATGGTTGATAAAGTTGAAGAATACCGTGAAAAGTTGATTGAAACAGCTTTAGAACAAGATGATGAAGCTTTGGAAGCTTATTTAGAAGGCGAACAGCCAACAATGGAAATGATAAAATCTTGTATCCGTAAAGGTACAAATACTATGGACTTTTTCCCAACTTATTGTGGCTCAGCCTTTAAGGACAAGGGTGTACAATTGGTACTCGATGCGGTTGTAGATTATCTACCAAACCCAACCGAAGTTAAACCACAACCGGAAGTTGATTTAGAAGGCAATGAAACAGGCGAATTTGCTATTGTTGATACTGATCGCCCACTAAGAGCTTTGGCTTTTAAAATTATGGAAGATCGTTTTGGTGCACTTACTTTTATTCGTGTTTATTCAGGTAAAATGGAAAAAGGCATGCAAGTGCTGAATACATTTACAGGTAAAACTGAGCGCATTGGTCGTATTGTAGAGATGCATGCGGAAGACAGAATAGAATTAGACAGTGCGCAAGCGGGTGATATTGTTGCTGTTTTGGGCATGAAAAATGTACAAACAGGCCATACATTGTGTGACCCTAAAAATCCAGCGACATTGGAACCTATGGTTTTCCCTGATCCTGTGATTTCAATGGCAGTTAGTCCAAAAGACAAAGCAGCTTCAGAAAAATTATCCAATGCTATTGGTAAAATGATTAAAGAAGATCCATCTTTCCAAGTTGAAACAGATGAAGATTCTGGCGAAACCATTCTTAAAGGCATGGGCGAATTACATTTGGATATTAAGATTGATATTCTTAAACGTACTTACGGTGTTGATGTTGAAGTTGGAGCACCTCAAGTGGCTTATCGTGAAGCAATAACTCGTAAAATTGAAGATACCTATACTCATAAGAAACAATCGGGTGGTGCGGGACAATTTGGTAAGATTGACTATATCATTGAGCCAGGCGAAACGGGTTCAGGCTACGTCTTTGAATCAACAGTTACTGGTGGTAATGTTCCTAAAGAATATTTCCCCGCGATTGAAAAAGGTTTTGAGTCGCTCATGCAAGAAGGTGTTTTGGCTGGTTACCCGTGTACCGACATGAAATTTACCATCACTGATGGTGCTTATCATGCAGTAGATTCATCGTCAATGGCTTTTGAATCCGCAGCAAAAGGTGCTTATCGTCAATCCTTGCCAAAAGCAGCTCCACAATTGATGGAGCCAATTATGGCTGTTGATGTGTTTACACCTGATGATCATGTCGGTGATGTGATAGGTGATTTAAACCGTCGTCGTGGCATGATAAAATCACAAGAACCAGCAGCTACAGCTGTTCGCATCAAAGCTGACGTGCCTTTATCAGAAATGTTTGGTTATATCGGTTCTCTACGTACAATGACATCGGGTCGTGGTCAATTTTCTATGGAATTTTCACACTACAACCCTTGTCCTATGAACGTCGCTGAAACTGTAATTGCCGAAGCTAAAGCGCGCAAAGAAGCTAAAAAATAATTGAAGTAAGATTCACGCTTCCGTGATGTGAAGAATTTAACTTAAAAAAACCATCCTTTGATGGTTTTTTTTTTGCTTCTGAGATATCCCAAATCACGATGCTAGCAAAAGCCCTTAATATGCCTAAGAAATTCTTAATAATCCTCATCACCAATGAGGCGTATTCGATTTTTGTGAATTCCATATGCACATCAACTTTACACCATCATTCGTGATTCTCTATCAGATTTTGGGCATATAGAAGAGACCTTTGAGATATATTCATTACTGAAAATGGAAGGAAGGAAACTAATTATTAGGGCAATAACAAGTTTTTAGATTCCCTTTCGCTCCCACGATCAGCGTGGTAGTCTATAACCTCAATTTTAAGTTTTTTAAGCAGAACGGTTATTTCTCGTTTGGCATTATTAGACATGGTTTTATTATACTGCCAAATACATTTTAATTGGAATGTTTAATTTTTTCGAGTTCTAATGTCTGGTGTGTTAATCATTGTTCTTCTGGGTATATTCATTGAGTTCCTCTGTCAGTTCTTTTTTCCTTACTTCTGAAGCAAAGCTGCCATTAATTGCATTGTGAGCCATTTTGATTATACCCTCTTGGTTGACAGAGGTATGTTTAACAATTGAACAAAGGTTTTCGGTTAAAAAAGCATTAAAATTGGCAGGATCATCTGAGTGGACACTCACATTCAGGCCTTTGTCTAGCATGAGTGGTAAAGTATGTTGTGACATGTTTTCGAAAATTTTCAAAGCAACATTAGATTGTGGGCAAACGGTTAATGGTAATTGTGTATCTTGCAAATATTCAATCAATTTTTCATCTTCTAAACAACGAATGCCGTGGTCTATACGTTCAACTTTGATGTCTTTAATGGCTGACCATATGTATTCAGCAGGCGCTTCTTCTCCGGCATGTGCAATTACATGAATACCCGCATCGTGTACTCTCTCGAAAGTGTCCTTAAATAAAGAAGGAGGAAATCCTGCCTCAACAGCCGATAAACCAATGGCTAAAATTTTATCTTTGTAAGGCAGCATCAAATCCAAATCCTTTTTGGCAATATCATTGCCCAAATGGCGGATAAAACAGGGCATAAACCCGCCTGTAATTCCATAGTTGCTTTTTGCATCAACAAATGCACCATGCAAAGCATTGATAACAAAATCAGCAGGGTATCCATAGTCCACATAGGTGCGGATATCGCAATGTACTTCGGTATGTCGAATGTTTTGTTCAACGCATTTTTTGAAATATGTCATGCACACATCGTATAAATCTTGTTCTGACTTGATTACCCGAGTGCCCAACATATACATGTCGATAAATTCTGTTAGGTTGTTGAATTTATAAGCTGCTTTGAGTTCTTCAATACTGCTGTATTCAATTTTATAGTTGTTTTTATGCGCCAATTCCCACAAGGTCTCAGCTTCCATCGAGCCTTCTACGTGCATATGCAGTTCGACTTTGGGCATGTTTTCAATAAATTTTTTCATAGTTAAATTCAATCGCTACAATTTCTGTTCTCGGACAAGCTGCTAGTTTTACCCGTAAGTTAAACTTTTTACAAGAGTGTTTTGTGTTTCTGTTGTAGAATTGTTGTTCGAATACTTAAAACCCAAAGCTTGATACAGAAATCACGATACTTGCACAAGTCCTTACTATGCCTAAAAAACTCTCACAAGCTCCTAGCAATGATAGTGAAAATTATTGTGTGATAGAAAATAAGGAAATTTGTTTAACGCCAGTCACAATGGGTGATAAAAGTTTGTACAATCGCATCTATACCAATGCAGAATTGTTGAAGTTCATCTCCGTGCCTTTAAGCCTGCAATCTTCCACCAAGAGTTTTGAAACAACTTTGAAAAGAATGTCGCAAAAGCCCATGTCACTTGTATTGTTTGCTATTAGGCGTCAAAAAAACCAACAAAAAATAGGCGTAATTGGTTTGAAGTGGAATCAATCTTCGAAAAAATGCGCGGAAATAGGTATTGTCATTCTGCAAGAATATCAAGGAAATGGTTTTGGTCATCAAGCAAAGTCTTTGTTGATTGAATATGCCTTTAAGAATTGCGCTATTAATAAAATAGTGGCGGTGTGTGATATAAAAAACCACATTGCCAATCAAGCCAATAAAAAATTAGGCTTTGTTATGGAAGACCCACAAATACAATCACAACAAACTAAAATCAGGTGGATAAAATACAAATGAGTAAAAAAGGCAGTTTAATTAACGTCGGTATAGGCATGACTTTGGGAGCACACATGACCCCAATTTCGAGAAACTACATAGAAAATGCAGATGTTGTTTTTGTTGCAGCCTCCGATAGTCTTATCGAACAATGGGTGATGTCTATGAACAAGGACGTTAGGTCGCTGCAAGGATATTACCAAGAAGGGATGTCGCGAATGATTACCTACAGGAATGTTATTCATGACATTATGCTAGAAGTCAGAGCAGGAAAAAAAGTATGTGGTGCTTTTTATGGGCATCCTGGTGTTTTTTCATGGGCTCCGCATGAGTTAATAAAAACAGCCCAAGCAGAAGGCTATAAATCTCATATGGAACCTGGAGTGTCAGCGGAAGATTGTTTGTATGTTGATTTGGCCTTGGATCCAGGCAAAGTTGGTTGTGCTCATTTTGAAGCGACTCAGTTTATGACCAATAAACGTATTTATGATAGCTCTGCATATTTAATATTGTGGCAGATTGGTATTGCAGGAGATAAAACGCTAACTTTGTTTTCGACCGATGCTAAACACCGTCAAGTACTCGTGGATTTGTTGCTGCAAAAATATCCCAAAGATCATTCGGTTATCCTTTATGAATGTGCTGTCTTGCCGACTCAATCACCCCGGATCGATAGAATTGCATTAAAAGACTTGGCTAAACAGCAAGTGAGTCTAAAAACCACTTTAGTCCTGCCTCCTTTTGAAAAAAGAAAAACCAATGAGGAAATAATTAAACAGCTAGAAATGCTATAGGTGATATGCTATATTGTTTTCAAATTAAATTAATAATCTAGGGAATTATGTCAAATACAATAAAACTATTAGAAAGTATCGGTCAAAATGCATCACTGAAAGAATTTGATACTTTGGGGCAGTTATTAGCCCAACAAAACATATCTGAAGCTGAAATTAAGGCTCTGGTCAATTCCAACACGCCACTGGTTTGTGCTTGGGAGCCTGAAGACGATGATGAAAATACAAATCCATCTCAAGAGATCCGTTCTGATACAGTCATAAATTAAATGGTCTTAGAGACCTTTATCGATACAATGATGCAAAGGTCTCTTGGTGTGTTTAATTTAAGAGTGCTGAATTATAATGCTTTGTTTTCAGTCCCATTGATGAAAACTAACAGTTCAGTTTTCTTTCTTTAATAGTACCTTTCTCGGTCATGCTCTTAGAAAATGAGTCTTAGTTTTTACACAATGATTGGTTCTAAAATCAAATTATTCCTAGTGTTATTGTTCTGCTTTAGTGGCTCATTTGCATCCACTAACATCGATCAATTGCTGTGGCAGACTGAACAAATAGGCACGGCAAATCCACGTCAGTTTGATGAAAACTTAGAGCTGTTAAATAAAAGCTTGCCTGAGTTTAATCAAGCTCAAAAGGATTATTTTGACTATTTGAGGTATTACAAGCAAGGCTATTCGGGCGAATTTGAAAAGTCATTGCAAAACTTCACTGCTTTGTTTGAACGAAGTCATTCCATAGATATAAAATTTAGATCCAAGGTAAAGATTGCTAATATTCATGTTATTGCAGGAGATATTCTTGCCTCCTTGAATGCTCTGGATTATGTTTTAAACACGATAGATTTATTGGAAAATACTGAGATAAAACTTTTGGGGTATCGCATTGCCCAAACAGTTTATTTTTTGATTGAAGAAAATCAACTAAGCATGAGTTTTTCAAATTTGATTTTAGAAAATAATCCTTCAGATACCAATAAGTGTTCGGCCCTTACAAATATTGGTGTTCTTAAATTAAAAATGGCAACAGATGCTAATACAGTTACCGAATCACTGATAAACGACAGTATAGAATTCTGTGAATCTCTTGGCGATTTCGTTTTTAGCAATCTGCTGCGTTTGAGGTGGTTGAAATTCCAGTTGAATTTACAAAGTGCTACACAAGAGGACTACCAACAAGTCTTATCGCAATTGAATAAATACAAAACTCAAATTGATGAAACAGAATACAAAAATCTAATCAATATCAAAAATAGCTTATTTGCTGAGACATATAGAAAATTAAACGATGTTGAAAATTCGCTGAAATACGCACATCTAACTATCAGTGGTAGTAAATCCATTGGTAATACCGCACAAAAACTTTCTGCTCTAGAAATTTTAGTGGCTCACTATAAAAACACAGGCCAATTGGATTTAGCCTTCAAGTATCTTGAAGAAAAAGTCAAAGCCGATAAAATTTATTACAATCAGGAGCAAGCGAAATTAATAGCCTACCAAAAGGTTAAACATGATAATCAAGCCAAAGCGCAACAAATCAACGCATTAAATCAGAAAAATCAATTGCTGTTGTTAAAAAATGATTTGTCAGAAAAATCAAAAAGAAATCAGTTGCTTATCAATTTGTTGTTGTTAGTCGTTGTGCTCTTTTTTATTCTTTTTGCGGTAAGAATAATACGCCAACAAAGGAAATTCAAACAACTATCAGAACTCGATCACATGACCTTGATATTTAATCGCAAGGGCATAAAAGAGCATATGAAAATACTGTTGCCTTATGCAGAAAAGAAAAATGAAACTGTGGGCTATATTATTTTTGATCTGGATTTGTTTAAACGGGTCAATGATGTTTATGGTCATGTTGTGGGTGACTGGGTTATCAAAAAAAGCATTGAAGTTTGCAAAGAAGTCAACAATGAAAGAGCTGTCTTTGCACGATTGGGAGGAGAAGAGTTCTCTATTGTTATTCGAGATTCTTCTCTTGAAGAGACCAAGCGTTATGCAGAAATTTACAGAAAAGCAATTTCTGAGATAAAAACCATTGATGCTACAGGCTATGAATTTCATGTTTCCGCAAGTTTTGGTATTACTACTTCAAGCCTCTCTGATTTTGATTATACAAACTTAATGACTCATGCTGATCATGCATTGTACCAATCAAAGAATAACGGTCGAAATAAATCTACCGTGTATCAACCCAAATCTCTAGATAGAAAATATTTCGATAACACAAGTCCTTGAAATCGCAATTCCTGAATCGCAATTCCTAGACAGGCTATCGTTAAGGTGTCCTCAATAATGTTTTACTTTTCCTGAGTTTGGGTCGTAAAATTGGGGTTATTGATACAAATCAAATGACAACTTTCTTAGTTGTTTTAAAATGGCGCAAACAGAACGTAGAAATAATCTAAAGCACAATTTTAATACAAACAATGAGGTAAAAAAATGTACGGAGAAAAACACGATTTACACCACGAATTCCCAGAATACCAAGAAGAAATTCGTTATTTAAAGATGCATAACAATCATTTTGCTCGTTTTTTTAATGAGTACGATTTAGTTGATGATGAACTAATGCGGATCCAGCAAGAAATAGAGACTCCTTCGGATGAATATGTCGAACAGCTCAAAAAGAAAAGGTTGTTTTACAAAGATGAAATGTATTTTATGATCTTGAAATACAAAAGAAAACAGCATAAAAAGGCTATCAAGCGCGAAAAGAAACGCTTAAAGAAAAATTCTAAGGACTCATAATGGTCTCATCGCGTGACTTAGGAGTTTGAGAGAGTTTTTTTAATATTATTTGTAGAATATGAGGGCTTGATATCTATTATTAAGCCCTTATTTTATATTTTCAAGTCATGATTTAGAAATGCTCTTTCAAGCCTTTTTCTAAATAAGGGTTTGGATGATGTAACTATCCACAATCAGTACAGTAGTCACCAAATAATGAACAATTGTATGTGCTGTTAACAAGCGCAATTGTTGTACAACTTATATTTAAAGGAAATATTACCATGTCAGATCAAATGTTTTATCTTTTATCCGCAGCTCTACTCGGCATTGTTGTTGGGGCGTTAATTATGTATTTCATCTCTTTGGGTAACAAAGACTCAGATACCACTAAAATTGAAGAGAAGTTGAACAATTATCAGCAAGATGTCGTTCAGCATTTTGAACAAACGGCTGATCTTGTTGATGACCTCACGCAAAGTTATAAAAAAGTATTTGATCATCTTAATAAAAGTGCCAGAGAACTTATGACTGAAGAGCAATTAAAATTGCAAATAGAGAAGAGAAAAGGACAAAAAGTAACACTGGAATTTTTATCAGAAGAGGATTACGCAAATCCTGTCACAAAAGAATATTCAGAGACGAAGCTAGCGGAAGAAAGCAATCAAATTGATCAATCCGATAGTTCGGAAGATGAAGGTCCTTTTAGTTTGGTAGCTGATGAAGAAAAGTTGCAAGAAAGTGAAGAAATAACGCTTGCCGATGAGCAAGAAGCTGCTGAAATAAAGGACACAATAGCTGATGAAGAAACTCAAGAAAACGAATTGATTGTCGATTTGGATCAAGAAGTTCAAGAACGCGAAAAACATATCTACCATTAATCTTGCTATTACCCAAATCCCGATAAGCTAACACAAAATTTTTGACCGCTTTAATACTAAAAACAACATGGGGACAACATGAATTTTAACTTAAACGAAGATCAACTGGCTTTCAAACAAGCCGCCAAAGAATTTGCCTTAAAGGAAATGGCACCCAATGCAGCACGGTGGGATGCCGAATCCATATTTCCTGTAAATGTGATAAAAGCCACAGGAGAATTGGGTTTTTTAGGACTTTATTCCCCTGTAGATTACGGTGGATTAGGCTTGTCACGCTTAGACAGCTCGATAATATTCGAAGAAATGTCACACCATTGCACATCAACAACGGCTTATCTGACCATACACAATATGTGTGCTTGGATGATCACAAGCTTTGCCAGTAAAGAATTAGCACAAGAGTTTGGTTTAAAACTGACGTCTGGTGAATTGTTGGCCTCTTATTGTTTGACCGAACCTGGATCGGGTTCTGATGCGGCATCGATGAAGACTACGGCTCAATTATCAGGGGATGAATATATTATCAATGGTTCAAAAACATTTATTTCTGGAGCGGGATCTACCGATGTTTTGGTTCTAATGGCTCGAACAGGAGAACAAGGCCCCGCAGGAATTTCCTGTTTTGTTGTGCCAGCTAATTTGGATGGGATTATTTATGGCAAAAAAGAAGAAAAACTTGGTTGGAATTCGCAGCCCACACGTTTGATCAGCTTTGAAAATGTCAAAATACCCAAGAACTATCTTATTGGTGAAGAAGGTCAAGGCTTTAAGCTTGCAATGAAAGGTTTAAATGGTGGCCGAATCAATATTGCTTCGTGTTCCTTAGGTACGGCTCAAGCCTCATTGAAACATGCGCAAGAATACATGTTAGAACGCAAACAGTTTGGTAAACCTCTGGCGACATTTCAGGCCTTGCAGTTCAAGTTAGCCGATATGGCGACAGAATTAATTGCAGCGCGACAAATGGTGCGTTTAGCCGCTTTTAAATTGGATGAAAAAGATGCCAATGCCAGTGCCTATTGTGCAATGGCGAAACGATATACCACCGATATTTGTTTTAATATTTGCGACGAAGCTCTGCAATTGCATGGCGGTTATGGCTATATAAAAGAATATCCAATTGAGCGGCATTTGCGTGATTCACGCGTGCATCGAATTTTAGAAGGCACCAATGAAATCATGCGTTTAATCATTTCTCGCAAAATTTTAGTGCAAGGAGCAATTGAGGTAATACAATAATGTCACATTTAGTTCATTTTGAAATAAACGAAGGAAGCAATGGCAAAGTTGCTCAAATTACATTAAATAAACCCAAAGCACTCAATGCCATAAATATTGAAATGATAGAAGCTGTGGAATCGTATTTGGATATCATTGAAAAAGACGACTCAATTAAATGTGCCTTGCTCTCTGGGGCAGGGGACAAGGCCTTTTGTGCTGGTGGAGATGTTGTGGGCCTGTATCATTCCATGAAGGAGACAGCTCAAGGAGACATTCCTCAGGTAGCTGCTGAGTTTTTCACCAAGGAGTACAGCTTGGATTATCGCTTGCATACGTTTTCTAAACCAATTATTGCATGGGGTGATGGCATTGTTATGGGTGGTGGAATAGGTCTGCTTGGTGCTTGCTCGCACCGTATTGTTACCGAAAATTCTATGCTTGCAATGCCTGAGGTGACTATTGGTTTGTACCCAGATGTGGCGGCTTCTTGGTTTTTCAATCGTATGCCTGCCAATATTGGTTTGTATTTGGGTTTAACCGGTTCGCGATTAACAGCTCATGATGCTCTGTTTACAAAATTGGCTGATTTTTTTGTCTTGAATGAATTCAAAGAAGAACTTTTGGAGGATTTGTTGGAATTGAATTGGGGGAATGACCCACATGTTGATGTTCACAATGCCATTCAAGCCCATTCAAGTTTTAGTTATGATGAAAAGCCCTCCAGTCATATTCTTGATAATTTTGATGCTATTCAGTACTTGTTTGAATTTGGGGGCTTGGATGCCATCGTGCAGAATTTGACCCAAGTGTCACCCAAGTCACAGTGGATGGAATACGGCCAAAAGAATTTTTTACAAGGATGTCCAATGACTTATGCTTTGGTTTATGAACAAATCAAGCGTGCCAAACACCTGAGTTTGAAACAAGTTTTTCAAATGGAACTAATCGTTTCTACACGCTGTGCTATGAATGCTGATTTGGCTGAAGGCATCCGAGCTTTGCTGATTGATAAAGATCGAAAACCAAAATGGAGTGTCCAATCGATTGCAAATATTGAGCAATCTAAACTTGAAGAATATTTTACTTCTCCTTGGCAGAAGCATCCCTTGGAGGCTCTATAATGAAAAGGTATATTCACCTAAGTGACGCGGCTGCAGCTGCTTTTTTCTCGCAAGAGTATCAAGGGGAAATTGTCATGTTGAATTTGTTGAAATTCAAGCAACAAGCCGATTATTCGGAATCTCCAAAATTGGCACCTCAACAGCCGATTTCTGGAGAAGAAGCTTATGAATTGTACATGAAACACACGGCTCCTTTTTTGCAAGAGAGTGGTGGAGAATTGCTCTTTTATGGTCAATCTAATCATTTTTTGATAGGTCCAGAAACCGAGAGCTGGGATGTTGTGATGTTAGTCAAGCAAAGTTCAATACAAAATTTTATGGCTTTTGCCAGCAACAAAGCTTACTTGAAAGGATTGGGCCATCGCAGTGCAGCTTTGGCTGATTCTCGCCTGCTGCCAATAACATTAACAAAATAAGATCCAAGGAACGATGAGAGAATGTGATAGGTGAAAATTAATAACAATTAAAGGGGGCATTTAATGCAAACAGACGTATGTTTAGGAGAAGATATCGAATTGTTACGCGATACAGTTCGAAATTTCGCTAAAGAAGAAATAGCACCGCGTGCTGAACAAATAGACAAAGATAATTTGTTTCCTGCTGATTTGTGGCAGAAAATGGGAGAGTTAGGTCTGCATGGTATGACCATACCAGAACACTACGGTGGTTCTAACATGGGTTATTTGGCTCATTTAGTGGTGATGGAAGAAATTTCACGTGCTTCAGCATCAGTAGGGCTCTCCTATGGAGCACATTCCAATTTATGTTTGACCAATTTATACAAACATGCCAATGAAGCCCAAAGAAGTAAGTTTGTCCCTAAACTATGTAGTGGAGAGTTTGTTGGAGCTTTGGCTATGAGTGAACCAGGTGCGGGTTCTGATGTTGTTGGATCTATGGCTTGCAAGGCCGAATTTGATGGTCAAAACTGGATTGCAAACGGCTCTAAAATGTGGATTACCAATGGCCCAGATGCTGATGTGTTAATCGTCTATATGCGAACGGCAGACAAAGTTGCGGGTTCAAAATGTATGACCGCTTTTATTGTTGAAAAAGGCATGGCTGGATTTTCTACGGCTCAAAAACTAGACAAATTAGGTATGCGAGGTTCCAATACTTGTGAATTGGTTTTTGAAAACTGTGTCATACCCACTGAAAATGTATTGGGTGAAGTTAATCTGGGTGTGAGAATTTTAATGAGTGGTTTAAACACAGAAAGGCTGGTATTATCAGGTGGTCCTATTGGAATCATGCAAGCCGCTTGCGATATTGCTTTTCCTTACACGGCTCAACGCAAGCAATTTTCTAAAGATATAGGGCAGTTTGGACTGATGCAAGCCAAAATCGGTGAAATGTACACAAAATTACAAGCCAGTAAGTATTTTGCTTACGGTATTGCGGCCAATTACGATAAAAATATCAATTCGCGATTAGATCCAGCAGCGTGTTTGTCTTTTTCATCCCGAAATGCGGTAGATGTAGCCCTAGAATCTATTCAGGTTCTGGGTGGAAATGGCTATATCAACGAGTATTCAACGGGACGTTTGTTGCGTGATGCAAAGCTTTATGACATCGGTGCTGGAACCAATGAAATCAGGCTGATGCTAATCGGTCGTGAACTTTACAACGAAGCTAAAATGAACTAGTACTGCAATTAATAAGTTCTGTCTAATATTCAGCTTATCTCGAAAAAGTAGTTGTGTTGGCTTATTTTTAAAAAGTAAAGCTGTTTGTGAAGTAAATTGTTTATCAAAACTTAAAACCCAAAACCCGGTTTTATATCGGGATTTGGGTGTCTGATAAATTAGTTGAGAGTCTGCATCAAAGGAATTTTAGGATTATTTGGAAAGAGTTTCTGAGCTTTTTCTAACAGTGCATTGGCCTCGGATTCTTTGTTGAGCTTTAGCAATGTTTTGTACAAGTGGATGTAAAGTTCCAAGTCATTAGTGCTTGTAGATAAAGCTTTGTTGAAACTTTTTTCAGCTTCTTCATAGCGGCCTAATTTGTACTGTGCCCAACCTAGTGAGTCAATAATTGCAGCGTTGTCTGGATCGAGCTCTAAGGCTTTTTGAATATACTCGTAGGCTTGTTCAAGTTCCATATCGTGATCGGCTAAGGAATAGCCTAAAGAATTCAGTGCATTGTAATGTTCTGGGTTATCTTTTATGATTTGCAACAAATCTTTTTTCAGCTTTTTGATTTTTCCTTGCGACTCATAAAGCATGGCGCGATCATAAAGAAGATCAGGGTTGTTAGGAATAATATCTAGACTATTGGTTAAGGTCAGGATGGCTTCGTCAATATCTTCTTGTTCTTTGTAGATTTGACTCTCAAGACGATAAGCTTTGACTGCGTAGGATTCTTCTGCATTTTGAAGTTGGTGCAATAATTCAATGGCTTCATCGTATTTTTTTTCTTCAAAAAGCAAGTGTGTGAGCATCTCTCGCGAATCAAGATAATGCTTTCCTCCAGAAACACTTTTATAATACTTTAAGCTTTCATCGTGTTTTTCTAACCAGTAAGCCGCTTCAGCCAATAAAAAATATTTGTTGTTTTCGTCTTCTGGAGTGACACTTAGGTTTTTAAGAGCGTCATAAGATTTGTTGGCTGTTTCTAGGTTTTTGTTTTGCAAGGCAAAAACGATGCGTTTGAACAATCCATCAGGTGTGGCTTTGTGCCGAGATAATACTTCTTGCGCTTTATCAAATTGCTTTGTTTCTTGCAAAAAACTAGCATATTGGCCACTGTAGCTCTCATTCTTAGGGTCTTTTTTAAGAATGTAATTAAAATCTTGCTCTGCTTTATCGTATTCCTTATTGATTGTTAACAGGCGAGCACGCCAAAATCGAGCTTCTAAATTGTTGTTATCGAGTTCAACGGCTTTGTTAATGGTTTTTAGAGCTTGCTTTGCCATTTTAAAGGAAATATAAACTTTAGCTATACCAAACAATTGATTGGAGGACTGATTGACACTGTCGTTTTTCAATGAATTGTTGATGACTTCTATGGCCAGTTCTTGCGGTAAGCTTATGATTGCAGATTGGATGAATCCCCAAGATTTATTACGGAGGTCGGTGCTGGTTTCTTCTGAGTTTAGGATCAAGGCATTGATGCTTCTTTGTGCTTGATCGTAGTCTTTTGACTTTAGAGCTTCTATGGTGATGTTTCTGAGCAACGCATTCACTTCCTTAATATCGTTGCTAACTTTTGGGTTTTGCTGGCATGACCACAAACTGATGGTCATACCAATCGCGAGGAGAACTTTTAAAAGGGCTTTGTTTGTTATTGTCATTGCTTTGTTCATACTTTATTGTAAGGTTAATAAATCAGCTTGATTCTGTTGAATTAAAGGTTCGATCACTTGATCAAGGTCACCTTCCATAGCCTCGGGAAGTTTGTACAATGTCAAGTTGATTCGATGATCTGTAATTCGACCTTGTGGATAGTTATAAGTTCGAATTCTTTGTGACCTATCTCCAGAACCGACTTGTAATTTTCGAGCTTCGCTTTGTTCCGCGGCTTGTTTTTCTTTTTCGATATTGGTGATTCGTGATTGAAGTAGCGTCATGGCTCTGGCTTTGTTCTTATGCTGCGAGCGTTGGTCTTGGCATTCGACCACAATTCCAGTGGGCAAGTGAGTTAAACGAATGGCTGAATCAGTTTTATTCACATGTTGTCCACCAGCACCAGAGGCACGAAATGTATCGACTCGCAAGTCTGCTGGATTAATGGTGATTTCTTCAACAGCATCTGTCACGGGTAAGATGGCAACAGTACAAGCTGAAGTATGAACTCGACCTTGAGATTCTGTCGCTGGTACACGTTGGACACGATGAGTGCCGGATTCGAATTTAAATCGAGAAAAAACTCCGTCACCATTCACTTGAGCAATAATCTCTTTGTAACCACCATGGTCTCCCTCGCTGACACTGACAATGCTTACTGACCACTTTTTATTTTCTGCGTAACGAGAATACATGCGGAAGAGATCTCCAGCAAATAATGAAGCTTCATCTCCTCCAGTTCCCGCTCGAATTTCAAGAAAAATATTTTTGTCATCATCCGGGTCTTTGGGAATCAGTAGTATTTGTAGTTCGGCTTCGAATTTAGTTAAATTTTCTTTGGCTTCATCAATGGTTTCTTTGGCCAGTTCCTTGAACTCCGGATCTTGCATCATTTCTTCTGCTTCTTTAATTTCATTTTCCGCCTCCTTGTAATGCGAAAATGTTTTAACTAGGTCTTCTAAGCTTGCGTATTCCTTGGATAAATCGCGAAATTTGTTTTGGTTGGACATAATGTCAGGGTCTGACATTAAGTGTCCAATTTCCTCATGACGTTCGCTCGCGGATTGTAGTTTTGCTATGATTTCGGGTGTCATTTTTTGTTATCCAATTCATTATTTGAACTGCTATTTATATTTAGCAGTTGTTTTATGTGCCTTATTTTAGCCTCATCGCCAGATTGTATAGCGTTGCGAATGGCCTTGACTGGAGCATGGTTGAGTTTATTTGTTAAGTTGTTTGCTAAATAGAATAAGACTTCTTGAGCATCTTGCCCTTTATTCAGCTGTTTAATGGCTTTGTCTAATACAGTTTTTCTTATTTTAGCAGTTTCTTTTTGAAAATTGTGAATCAATTGTGTGTGTTGTTGCCCTTTTAACCAATCGTTGAACGATTCCGCCTCTGCATGGATAATTAGTTTGGCTTGTTCGGCCGCTAGTTCTCTATTTTTTAGATTTTGACCAATGACTTTTTGCAGGTCATCAACAGAATAATAAAAAATATCATTGAATTTTTTGATGGATTCTTCAACATCTCTAGGTATGGCGATATCAATAATAACCATGGGGCGGTGCTTGCGCTTGAGCAAGGCTTTTTTAATCATTTCCTGCAACAGGATGGGTTTCGGGCTTGCTGTTGCGGTAAATATTAAATCAAAGTCTGCAAGATTACAGGATAATTCATCTAAGCCAAAAGAGTGACAATTGAATTGTTTTGCAAGTTTGGCTGCATTTTCAAGACTTCTATTGCAGATGGCTAGATTGTGATGTTTGTGCTTGTTGATATAGCGTAACAGTAAATCAACAGTGGCTCCTGCACCAATCATCAAGATATTTTGTTGCGATAGATCTCCAAATATTTGTTTGGATAAAGAAACGGCACTATTGGCAACGGAGACAGGGTTTTTGCCAATGTCGGTACTTGTTCTGACAGACTTTGCAACCCTAAAACAACATTGAAAAAAACGATTAAGTATATTGTCCAAGCATTTGATTTTATTTGATATTTCGTAACTGGATTTGACTTGCCCTAAGATTTGTGCCTCACCAAGCACCATGGAGTCCAATCCAGATGAAACCTCAAACAAATGGATGATGGCTTCGAGTTCTTGTTTGATGTAGATGTGTTGTTCTATGCTTTGAAACTCTATTTGAAACCAATGGCAAAATGCTGATACAGCGGCTTGCGAATGCTGACATGAAAAATAAAACTCCGTGCGGTTACAAGTAGAAAGAACCACACAAGATTCAATGTCCGATCGTTGGCACAGCTTTTCAACAACATTGGCAATATTGTTTTCTGCTATTGACATCTTTTCTCGAATATCAATACTTGCTGTTTTATGGTTCAGTCCTACGACGACTAAAGGCATGGATTTTTCAGTTAAGTAATTATAAAAATGAGGCTGGATTTTATCATGTTTAAGTGAGTTATTAAAACCATTCTAAGAGCTTGCCCCAGAATAGGAAATTTATTACGGAAAAGTAGTTGTGTTGGCTTATTTTTAAAAAGTAAAGTTGTTTGAGATGAAAATTGTTTATTAAAACTTGAGAGCTTAGTCAAAACAAGCTTTTATTTAATACCCAAATCCCGATATTGTCAACGCAAAGTTAAAATGTCCGCTTACTGAGATCATGATTTTGGCAAAATGAAATGACTTTTTATTCATTTCTATTTGAATTATAGTTGGTAATGAACGCTACTTTTAGATTAACTTCCTCGATAGGTCGAAAAGCTATAAGGGCTGAGCAATAAAGGAACATGATAATGCGCTTGAGGATTATCGACTACGAAATTAATACTGACACTGGGAAAAAAACCTGTGTGATTGTGATAAGCAGCCGTGAGAAATGTGATGCGATACTCGCCTTTTTCTGCATCATCTTTCATCCAGTCCATAATGCGACCATCGTTATTGGTGATGCCTTTGGCGACTAAAATCCATTGACCATTTTTTAAATATTCAAGGCTAACAGCAATATTAGCTGCTGGACAACCTTTGGATGTATCCAGTACGTGTGTTGTAATTGGGCTCATTTTTTCCTCCTTATTTTAAGTATCGGCTGTCGCTTTTTTTAGGTTAATAATTTTTCCAAACGCAGATGAGTAATTTTATTTTGCTCAGCTGCAGCAATATGCAATTCAATGGCTTCATCATTGGGCAAACGGTCATTCAATAAATCTAACATTTGTTTAGCACTTTTACCAGTTGCACAAACAATAAAGATGAAACCGAACTTGTCTAAGTAGGCTTTATTTCCATCTTTTAGTGCGGTTAAAATACTGTCAGAAGCTTCTGAAGTCCCTTTTTGTTCATTCTCTGACCAATTTGAGGTGCTGGCAAATTTCTTTTTCAAGGAATCAATATCACCAATTTGAGGGTGGTGATTGAAAGCTTCAAGTATGTCATCTCGAGATACCTGAGACCATATTTCATCTGAAGCTTTGTGAAGCTCATCGCTATTGCTGAAAGGCCGTGCCTGGATGATTTTTTTTATCCAGTTTGAACTGCCACAGCACTTTTCCAATTCTTTGTAGAGTTCATCGCGGTTGAGTCGATTTAACTTTTCAATTTTCATCCAATTGTTCCATTGATGCGCAGGCGGCTGACGCCTCCATCAGGGAAGATATTCAAACGCAGATGGGTGACTTTATTGTGGTGCAGTAATTCTTTTTCGAAGTAATGTTGTTTGTCTGCTGATAGTTTTGTTTCAGCTAACAGCACTTGCCAATTCAATTCTTCTAGTTTGTCGTCTTTGGCATCGGGTGCATAAATACTTTCTATGGAGCAACGATCTGGGTAGTTTCCTTTAAAATGACAAGTATCAACTTCTATCATTTTGACTGTGCCTGGGTGGCCTAATTTTAACAGACACCAATCGTGACCTGGGCCTCTTTTTCTCTTGGTTTCCCAACCGTCGCCCATGTTAGCTCCGCGGTTAGGCATGATAAGATTGTCTTTGTGGCTAAAAAACATGTCGTTGCAGGATAAAACGCGACCTCCATTTTCCACCGCGACCAAGTCCAGAATTTTATCTTTGGAAATGTCTGACCAATCTGGTTTGACTTCTCCATAGACCTTTAATCGTGCTACGCCGCCATCGGGATAAATGTGCAAACGCAGATGTGTCCATTCGTGTTTGGATTCTATTGTGTACAGGTTTTGCGAGCCTGGTTTTAATGGACTTGTGGCTAGTATTTCTTGCCAATCTTTTTCAGTCGGAGTGCTAGCTACACAAGCGGCTTCGAGCGAGGCATGGGGAGGGTGATTGCCTAAAAAATGATTGGTATCAATATCAACGCCAGCAATAATTCCACGAAGCCCGAGCTTGATAACAACCCAATCATGTCCTTGTACCCGTTTGCGACGAGATTCCCAACCATCCATCCATTTGCCATGGTCGGTGTATTTGTCTTCAATAAAAATGCCTCGTCCTGGTTTGAGTAGATTTTCCATAGGAGCAAAAAAGTCATCGCTGCATTCCAGTGTTTGACCACCTGTTCGTTCAGCAGCTAAATCAATTAAATTGGTAAAATTATTCATTGGTTTCCTTTGTTGTTTCTGAGCAAATATTATCTTTCTAAATTGGCTTTGGCTGCTGATTTGAGTAACAAAAGCGGTTCTATTGGATTTACAAGTATTTCCCTTTGGGATTGCTTTTGAAGTTTTCTTTGTTTTTATCAAAAATCACTTCACCTGCCAAGATTGTTTGTTCTATGACACCATAAACAGTGTGTTGTTCGTAAGCTGATAATTTATTTTTATGTAAAATGTCTTTTTTGTCAATAGTCTGTTGCGCCTCAGGATCCCAAATAACAAAATCAGCTTGAAAGCCCTTTTTAATTTTTCCTTTGGTGTTTTGCAAGCCAACCAGTTTTGCTGGGTTTTCACACATCCATTTATTTAATTCAAGCAAGTTTAATCCTTTTTGTTTGAGGTGATTCCAGATCAAACTTAGACCAAACTGTAAAGAAGAAATGCCTCCCCAAGCCTCCCATAAGTTTTGTTCTTCGATTCGTTTTAAGGCGGGTGTACAAGGGGAATGGTCAGAAACTATAAAATTGATAATTCCTTGTTTTAAACCCTGCCACAAGGCTTCTTGGTTGGCGGTGTTACGTATTGGCGGACAGCATTTGAAGCGCCCGTCTCCATCAGGAATAGTCTCAGAACTTAATGTTAAGTAATGCGGACAAGTTTCTGCTGTAATTTGTACGCCTTTTAGTTGAGCTTTTTGAATGATATCCAAGGCCTTGGCTGAACTTAAGTGGACGATATGCACTTTGCAACGGTGCTTGGCTGATAAGCGAATTATTTCTTCAATGGCTTCTACTTCCCACTTATCTGGGCGGGAATTTAAAAACTCAGCGTAGGAGGCTTTGTCTGTAATCTTTGCTTCCTTGCCACAGTGATCTAGTTCTGCATGCACTAACAATGTTGCGCCACCTTTTGCTAAAATTGGCATAGCCTTATCCAAAGTAGCTGTATCACTGGCAGGAAATTCATCCACTCCAGAATCGATCATAAACGCTTTGAATGTGGTTATTCCTGCATCAATCATACTGGCTAGTTCATTATCGTTTCCAGGAATAACACCACCGTGAAAGCCTATATCGACCCAGATTTGGTTTTTTAGGCAGGCTTGTTTTTCTTTTACAGCTTGCATGCTTGTGGTGACAGGTATGCAGTTTAACGGCATATCAATGACGGTAGTAATCCCCCCGGCTGCTGCCGCTTGAGTTGCTGAATTAAATCCTTCCCAATCGGTACGTCCTGGTTCATTAATATGCACATGGGTATCGACCAAGCCTGGCATAATGACTAGATTGCCGTAATTGACGTGTTCGCACTGTTTTGGAATGTCTTGCAGTGAAACCACAGAGACAATAATGCCGTGCTCAAACAAAACTGCGGCTGGCTGAATTTTTCCATTGGTAAATACTTGACTTGAAGAAATAGCTTTCATGGTTTTATTGGTTTGTAGAGAATTTTGTACAGAAAATTTATGGTAAATCACTGAAAATAAAATGGTGGCTATGGGTGGACTTGAACCACCGACCCCAGCATTATGAATGCTGTGCTCTAACCTGCTGAGCTACATAGCCATATAAAACGGTTGGAATCAAATTAATGGAATAACTTGAGGGCGGGGATTTTCTTATTTATCATGGATTTTGTCAAGCACAATAATTGAAAATCGTCACTTTTCTCGCAGAATATTTTCAACTTGCATATTTAATGCATGAATACAGTTTTTGAATAGTTTTAAATCCTTTGTGGACAAGCCTTTGATGAGTTTATTTTCAAATTCGATGGCTTTTGGTTTGACTTGGTTGATAAGCTTTTCTCCGTCACGTGTTAAGCGGTATCGTCGAGCTCTGGCATCTGCTAGGCAGGTTTTTTCTGAGATTAAACCTTTGCCTTCCAGTACTTTCATGGTACGACTAATTTTAACTTTGTCCATCTGGCTTAATTCGGCCAATTCTTTTGCGGTAATATCTGAGGTTTCGGACAAGAGAGCCAGGACTCGCCATTCCGAAATAGTGATGCCGTGTTGCTGGTGGTAATAACTGGCAATACCTTGACTGATTTTATTACTCAATACCGATAATTGATAGGGTAAAAAATTTTGCAAATCCAAAAAGCACCTCTTGTTAGTTTCAAATGTAACTAATTTTTCAATAATAGTTTCAATTGTAACTAACTAACAGTAAAATAGTCAACAATTTCGGCTAGGTACAATTAAATGGTAAAAGAAACAACAAATACAATACGAGGTTTTGGTTTTATTGAGTATTCGTCAAAAAATCCAAAAGAGTTAGACCTACTGTTTAGAAGGTTGGGTTTTTCTGCGATAAAAAAACACAAAACACAAGATATCACTCTCTATCGGCAAGGTGGAATTGATTTTATAGTTAATGCGACTCAAGGATCATTTGCAGATCAATTTAATCAGCTGCATGGGCCTTGTGCCAATGGATTCTCCATCGTTTTTGACAATGCACAAGAGGCTTTGGATCATTCCATAAAAAATGGTTCGAAAGCCATTGAAGGTGATTTAAATTTACCCGCTGTAAAAGGAATTGGTGGTGCAGTACTTTATCTGGTTGATAAGGAAAACTATGCAAATTTACTGAAATACGATTTTGTCGATATCGCGGGTGTTAACCAATATCCAACGGGTTGGGGTATGACCTTTATTGATCATTTGACTCACAATGTTCATTATGGAAATATGGAAAAGTGGGGGCAATACTATGTCGATCTCTTTCAATTCGAACAAATTCGTTATTTTGATATCAAAGGCAGTCAAACGGGATTGACTTCAAAAGCGATGCGTTCCCCCAATGGCTCGGTTAAGATTCCTTTAAATGAGTCTCCAGATGAAAAATCCCAAATTAACGAGTACATTCAGGAATACAACGGTGAAGGCATTCAACATATTGCACTTTATACCGAAAACATTTATGAAACGATTGAATCAATAAAAGCAGCAGGCGTTGATTTTTTGCTGACGCCTGAGACTTACTATTCAATTATTGATAAACGTGTCTCTAAACATCAAGAAGACATCCCTCGCTTGCAAGAAAACAGTATTTTGATAGATGCAGATGAAGAAACAGGCGAGAAAATATTGCTGCAAATATTTACCCAAAATTGTATTGGTCCAATCTTTTTTGAAATCATTCAACGCAAAGGCAATCAAGGCTTTGGCGAAGGTAATTTTCAAGCCTTGTTTGATTCGATTGAATTGGATCAAAAACAAAGAGGGTTTCTGAAATGAAAAACTGGATTCCAACTTTTAAAAAAGAAGGAAAAGTGGCAAGGCAAGCACATTACGATTTGCCCCAAGGGACTTTTGAGCGTGAAGTGGGTAAAGAAGGTTTTTTTGGGCCTGTGGCTCATTTTTATCACAAAAATCCACCGACAAACTGGTCAGAATTTGAAGGAGATTTACAACCCAGAGCCTTTGATACCAATGAATTCAAGGATGTTCACAGTTGTCCTTTTCAAGCACCAGTGCTCTTGCACAATGCCAGTGTTAAAGTTCGTATGGCTAAAATAAAGAAAAAAATGGATCATTTAGTCAGTAATGCCGATGGTGATGATATGTTGTTTTTTCATCAAGGCAGTGCAGATTTGTATTGCGATTATGGCCATATTAGCCTAGCTAAAGGCGATTATTTTAGTTTACCTCGTTGCACCAAGTGGCGCTTAGAACCCAAAGAAGCTTGTGAAATATTGATGATCGAATGCACTAATGGTCATTACCAATTTCCTGATAAGGGCTTGTTGGGGCCGAATGCGATAGTTGATCCTGCTGTTTTAGGCGTTCCTGCCATCAATGATCAGTTTATTGAACAGCAGAACGATGATGAAAAGTGGACAGTATTGATTAAGCACAAGAATAAAATGTCGCAACAAATATTTCCTTTTAATCCTTTGGATGCAGTGGGTTGGCGAGGAAGTCTTATGCCTGTGAAATTGAATTGGCGTGATATTTCACCGCTTATGAGCCATCGGTACCATGTTCCACCATCGGCTCATACAACCTTTATGGGAAATCGCTTTTTAATTTGTACTTTTGTCCCTCGTTTGTTTGAGACGGCTGAAAAAGCCCTTAAAATACCCTTTTTTCATAACAATGATGATTATGATGAAGTGTTATTCTATCATCAGGGCAATTTTTTCTCACGGGATAATATTCATCCAGGAATGGTTACTTATCATCCTCAAGGCTTCAC
>Ga0316206_1001196_pt1 | contig 25030 bp, 21 predicted proteins | sample 6monthpyrite_MG_FD_204942 | JGI IMG/M metagenome (GOLD analysis project Ga0316206, IMG submission 204942) | Microbial mat bacterial communities from mineral coupon in-situ incubated in ocean water Damariscotta River, Maine, United States -... | ecosystem: Environmental > Aquatic > Marine >... | reverse complement strand
CTTTTTAAAAATAAGCCAACACAACTACGGTGAATATTAGACAATACTTATTGTTTGTAGTACTAGGAGCTTATCCGAGAATAGAAAATCTATTACAGAAAAGCTGGATTTGCGCCATTTTCCGCTTTTTCTCGTCAAATAGAGTTGACTATTCTCCTCAAAAAAGCGAAAAATCGCCCTAAATCCAGCTCTCCTTCATTACGATTCCAATTCTCGGATAAGCTCCTAGTAAACGAAACTGTATTTGCTCAAATTTTTGTGATAGACTGGTCTTTTATTAAGTTTACTAAGAGTCTATGAATTTTGATTATGATTTAATCGTTATTGGTGCTGGTTCTGGTGGTGTGCGCTCAGCACGAATTGCCGCTAGTTATGGCAAGAAAGTCGCTATTTTTGAGTCCAGTGAGGTCGGTGGAACCTGTGTTATTCGTGGCTGCGTACCAAAAAAGCTTTTGGTTTATGCTTCAGGTTTTATCAAAACATTTAAGGCGGCCAGTGCTTTTGGTTGGGATGTACCACCCGCTTGTTTTAGTTGGAAAAAATTAATCGCAAACAAAGATGCCGAAATCAAGCGACTCAATACTATTTATTTAAGCTTGCTTAAAAATTCTGCTGTAGAGCTGATTCAGCATCATGCAAAATTTGTTGATCAAAATACAGTTGAAGCAGCGGGTAAAAAATACACTGCTCAGCGCATTCTTATCAGTACTGGCAGTACTCCCTTTTTTCCTGATATCAAAGGCATCCATCATGCCATTAGCTCCAATGAAGCGCTGTCCTTGAAAGAACTACCAAAAGAGATGACAATCATGGGAGCAGGATATATTGCTGTTGAATTTGCTTGTATATTCAATGCATTAGGAGTAAAAGTTAATCTTGTGTATCGTGGTGATAAAATCCTCAGAGGCTTTGATGAAGATGTCAGGAACTTTGCTCAGGAAGCTTATATAAAAAATGGAATCAATGTCATCACTCAAGCCAATGTTTTGGAGATTAAAAAAAGCAAAGATTGTTATGATTTATTGCTTGATTCGGACATGTGCTTAAAAAATCAAGAAGTCGTACTGTGTGCAACCGGAAGAGTAGCTAACACAGATAATTTGGGCTTGGAACATCTGGGAATTACTTTAAAATACAACGGTCAAATTCAGGTGAATGAAGAACAGAACTGCGGTATCGAGTCAGTTTTTGCTGTTGGTGATGTGTGCAACTCTGATAACTTAACACCTGTGGCTATCAAGGAAGGACATTTGTTGATGGATCGCTGGTATGGCCAAGGCACCACTTACATTGAATACGATTATTTGCCTAGTACGGTTTTTTCGCAACCAGAAATTGCAAATTGTGGTTATACCGAAGATCAAGCCAGAGAGCATTTTGGCGATGTTGTCGTTTTCAAAAGTCAATTCAGAGCCATGAAATATGCCATGACGGATATTCATGATCAAACGCTAATGAAACTTATTGTACAAAAAGAGAGCGATCTAGTTGTGGGCTGTCATATTGTTGGAGCTGATGCCGGGGAAATTATTCAAGGATTTGCGGTGGCAATTAAGCAAGGCATTCGCAAAAAAGATTTAAACAAATGCATCGGCATTCATCCAACTTCTGCCGAAGAATTAGTGACCATGAGGTAAGACATGAAATATTTATTGTTGTTTATTGCTGTGTCTTTTTCAGCAAATTCAGAAGACAAGAGAGTTTTTATCGTGGAATTTTACGATGAACCTCTTTCTGTGCTCTATGGAACAGAGTTAAGCTCAAATAAGGCTGATGAGAGTAAAGATTCTATGCACAAACTGCATTCGAAATTTATTGAAAAATTGTTGAAAAAATCATCTCATAACAAGCAAAAGACTCTTTCGGTTAAGCACGAATATTTTCATGCAATCAATGGTTTAGCTTTAGAGTTATCAGAGCAACAGCTGCAATGGTTGGCGCAGCAGGATGAGATAAAATCCATTCATCAGGAGAGATTTTATCGAATCAATACAGATGTTGGACCCAGTTGGATTGGTGCGGATTCAGTATGGAATGGTTTGTCAATGGACAAACCTCCCAATAGAGGAGAAGGGGTTGTTGTGGGCATTATAGACACAGGAATTAACCCTTCTCATCCATCGTTTCAGGAAGTTTCGCAAGCGGGTACAGTGGATCAGTATAGCCATACCAACCCAAGAGCAAGAACTTACGGTTTATGCACTACTCAAACGTGCAATGATAAATTAATCGGAATTTATGATTTTACTGATGAAGGCACTGCAGGGATTGACACAGTGGGTCATGGTTCACATGTCGCAGGTATTGCGACTGGCAATGTTTATTCCACTAATTATTTGGGTTTGGATTTTGAAATTTCAGGAGTGGCTCCACGGGCCAATTTAATCTCTTACAAGGCTTGCTTTTATTCAGAAGAAGCTTCTGGTGGTCGTTGCAGTAGCAGTGCATTGTTAGCAGCAATTGATCAAGCTACCGCTGATCGAGTTGAGGTGGTCAATTATTCTATTGGCGCAAAAACGCCATGCTCTCCTTGGGGTGGTCTTGATAATAATGGCTCTTTTTGCGGGTCGTTTTCTGTTGGTTTAGAGGCTGTTGCTATGCTCAATGCCAGAGAGTCAGGTGTTATCTTTGTCGTTTCCGCAGGAAACAATGGCCCCAGTGATGCAAGCATTGGTTATCCAGCTGTGGCTCCTTGGGTGCTGGCTGTGGCCAATACAACTCATTCACGCCAATTGCAAAGTTCTGTGGTCGATTTTTCTGGTGGGGTTTCAAGTTTGGATGAACTTGTTGGAGCTAGTGCAACAGCTGGTATTGGCCGCTTGAAAATTGTACACGCACGTGACTACGGAAATGCATTGTGTGGGCAGGGAGATCCTGAATTAAAAAGCAAATGCAATGGAACTGGTAATGATGTATTAACGGGTGCAAGCAACCCTTTTGCTGCAAACACTTTTAATGGTGAAATCGTTGTCTGTGATCGGGGCAGCTATGGGCGAATTGAAAAAGGCTTCAATGTTTTGCAAGCAGGGGCTGCGGGGTATATCTTGGCAAATACTGTTGGTCAACAAGAAAGCATCGTCGCTGATAATCATTGTTTGCCAGCAACGCATTTGGGAAATGTCGATGGCTCAAAGTTACGCAACTGGTTGGAATCGGGGCAAGATCATAGGGGCAGAATTACGGGTCAAACCTTGGTCTATGACGAGGCATTGGGAGACATATTAAATACCAGTAGCTCTCGTGGCCCGACCGAAATTGTGTATTCAACGGCTTTTTCTAGTGGCACAAGCAGAAAAGCTTTGAACTACATGAAACCCAATATTTCAGCACCTGGAACTTCTATAATTTCAGCTGGAGCGAATGGTTCTGAGTTAGCAACATTAACAGGAACTTCGATGGCAGCTCCGCATGTTGCAGGAGCGGTTGCTTTATTGAAGGCAGCTCACCCAAATTATGGTCCTGCTGAAATTATCAGTTCACTGTCTTTAACTGCGGATAATTCGCGAATGCTCAAAGAAGATAAAAAAACCAAAGCGGAGTTTATTGACCAAGGAGCAGGGCGAACACAAGTGGATCAAGCGGTAAGCAACTCTTTGTACCTGGATGTTACACGTGAAGAATTTATAGCGGCCAACCCACAAAATGGTGGACAAGTTCAATCGTTGAATTTACCCGAATTGGTTAATGACAATTGTTATCCCTCTTGCAATTTTAGCCGTCGAGTAAAGTTGTTAAATAGTTACAATGTTGTTAACCCTGTTTGGCAGGTCTCAATCGAACAAAATAATGGTTTAAATATTACAGTAGAGCCCAGCCAATTTGATTTCAACTCAACAGAAGTCGTTGAATTAGATATAACAGTGAACACAACTGCTAATGATGTTATTGGGGATTGGGCAGAGGCCAAAATTGTCTTTACCGTAACATCAAGCACAGCTTCAAATCCACTATTAGATACTATTGAACCCGCGATTAGCAAGCTTCCTGTTGCTGTATTTGTTCCTGCTGGAGATTTTCCTGAGCTCATTGAAAGGTCTTCTGAAACACGCCATGGAAAGTTTTCGATAGACATGAGTAATATAGCCTCAATGAGCGAGGCAACATACACAGGTTTAGGCCCTAAATCACCACAAGTAACCCCGTTCTCTTTGCTCGCATCAAATGGCACGCCCGTATTTAATAGCAATGGAGAATATAATAACAATGGGTCCTCTTCCTTTTATTTGTTGGAGCTGTCAACAGAAAAACTAGCTTTAATGATAGAAGCGGTTAATGAAAACTCTGTAGATTTGTACATTGGGCGAGACATAAATATCAACGATACACCTGATGAATATGAAGTTCTTTGTCACAAAAGTGCCATTGTTTTGAAAGGAAATTGTTTGCTAACTGATGTAGTGGCAGGTAAATATTGGGTGTTGATTCATAACTCAGCAAGCAATATTAATAGCAATGGTTTTACTAATCTTGTTACTTTTGACTTGCAAAGTGACAAGCCACAACATGCCTTTTTTCAGTTTGACCTGGATTTCAAACAAGGCAAGGGTCTTTACATTCAAGCACCGGTAAAAACACAAAACTCTACACAATTACAAGTCAGTTATGAATTACCAAGTGCAACTTCAGAAAATGGCAGTTATTATGGTTTAATCGCAGTAGGAGCCGATGCAAACTCAGTAGGAAAAACAGCCGTCATTCCTGTAAAAATCAATGCTAATGAAGCAACAAACGAAAAATTGTATTCACTCAACAACGAAACAGCGGACTTTAGATTTTCTGAAGGCGAAAAATTAAGCCATATGTTTTTTGGTACAAGTCCAGCAGTTGCTACTGCAAGCTTTTATAGTTTTGATGTGCCCTATCAATTGAATTTATACCGTACTGATTTGGATTTTGATCCATTAAATTTAGCTCTGGATTTAACAGGGTTGACTGCTGATATCACCGTCAGCTCTCATGCTTTACCAGTAGGCACTCCGCCTCCTGCTAATTATGCTAACAATGAAATTGCAGATGTTGATTTGAGTGCTTATCCTCCCTCTCGTTGGTATGTGGAAGTGATTCCATCTCAGGCTGAAAATTCGGTTGCACCTGCTGGTTATTTTGCTTTTAAATTGATTTTTACGACTCTTGCTGAAGAAGATTTGATTCAACCTGTTCAAAGTTTATGGTACAACCCACAAAGAAGCGGTTGGGGTATCGATCTTAGTCAAACTCAAACATATCAGGCTGTGACTTGGTATCGCTATTCGGATGATGGAACGCGGCCAATATGGTATCAAGCTGTTGGTGAATTAACAAATCGCAATATATGGCGAGGAGAGATGAATTTAATTCGTTGGAATGGCGAGCAGGCTGATTTGCAAAATTTTGGTTCTATTTCTTTGCTTTATCTCGACTCAAATAAGGCCATAATGACGGTATCAATGCCAGATAAAACCTACAGCGAACCGATAACAGCCTTATATTCCCCCAATCTAAACTGCCCACAAGTTAATGCAAACAGTATTCTTGATGTCACTGGACTCTGGTATTTGCCCGAGCATCCTGGTTACGGCAGTACTGTGTTGGCTACAGAAACCACTGAAACTACTTTGTTTTATTTTTATGACGATGATGGTCTGCCTATTTGGGCTGTTGGCAATAGGACTTTTGATACCGCCGAAACTGTTATGCAACAGGCTTTCAATGGATTTTGTCCCGATTGTGAATATTCACTTCCTACTTTTGAAGACATAGGTCTGATTCAAAACACTTACGAAAATGAAGCTTTTGGAAGCACATCTGCGATTATTGAATTGCTGCCTCCATTAGTGGGTCAGTGGCAAAGTTCGGGCGATTCACAAAAAATTAATTTAAATTTTGGTTGTATTATTGCAGAGTAAGACGTTAAACTTAATCTAGAGAATAGGGTATATTGAATATCTCTCTAAATACTGTACAACATCAATAATTGGTTTTTAATCCATATCGATGTTGCTGGTTGAAGGCGACCACAAGGGACGCCACTACGTTGCTGTCGAAACACCTCTAAAATAGGAGAAATTATGAAATTATTACTAACAACACTGCTTTTGACGTTTAGTTTTCAGCTAACAGCACAAGACTGGAAAAAAGAGACCGAAGAATGGAAAATCAGTAGAGTAGAAGCTTTAAAGCAACCACATGGCTGGTTGAGCCTTATCGGAATGGAGTGGCTAAACCAAGGCGATAACACCATTGGTTCTGCTAAAGACAACAGTATTGTCTTGCCTCATGGAACGGCACATTTAGGTAATTTTATCGTCAGTGGTAAGAGTATTGATTTTATTGTCAAGGATGATGCGGCAATGACTGCCAATGATAAAAGCATCAGCAATCGTATTCAGGTGAAAATGGACAGCAGTGGTGAGCCGACTGTTTTCAAAGTGGATACCTTTTTATTTTATGTTATTGAACGTGGAAAACCAGCATTGAGAATTAAGGATTCACTTGCAGAAACCCGAATTCAATTCAAAGGTTTGGATTACTTCCCATTGAGCGATGATTTTCGTCTTAAAGCAGAGTTCCATCCTTACACTCCCATAAAGGAAGTAGAAATAATTAATGTTCTAGGTTTATTAAGCAAAGAAACGTCTCCGGGATACTTGTCTTTTGAGCTTGAGGGCCAGCCGCTTAAACTGGATGTTCTTGATGCTGGAGATGATTACTATGTTATATTTGCTGATAAAACTTCTGGTCGAAGTACCTATGGGCCGGGTCGTTTTTTGTATGTTGCCAAAGCTAAAGAAGACAAGCAACTTTATATAAACTTCAATCGAGCTTACAATCCTCCTTGTGCTTTTACCGATTATTCAACTTGTCCGCTGCCACCAGCACAAAACAGATTGCCCGTTTTCATTAAAGCAGGTGAAAAAGCTTACCATCATTAAAATTCATTGGCTTTATCGTGACTATTGGCCTATTGGCAATAAGGCAATAGTCGTATAAAATTCTGAAAATTTTTAATACCAATTACAGGAACCAATTATGAACAAGTTCATTCTTCTGATTTCTGCTGTGTTTGCACTCAGCAGTTGTACTTCAGAGAATAATTCTGCAAGCAAGACAGCAGAAGATTCAAAAAGTGATGCAAAAAAACAGACGAAAGTTGTTGAAAGTACAAAACCGTCATTGACCTCTGGCATAGATTTACAATACGTCGATAAGACTGTTAGACCACAAGATGATTTTTATCGCTATGTCAATGGTCAATGGTTAAAAGATTATGTTATGCCCGCAGATAAATCAAAGTATGGTTCCTTCAATGCTCTAAGAGATAAAAGCGAAAAAGATGTCAAATCGATTATTGATGAATTGGCAAACAATAATTATTCAGAAGGAACTGACGAACAAAAAATCAGTGATCTGTATAAAAGTTATATGGATATAGATAGTATTGAAAAGCTTGGTTTAAGTGTATTAGAGGATGGTTTTAAAAAAATCGAAGCCATTAAGAATTACGATGAGTTAATGTCTTATATGTCCTATGCGGATATGTTTACCGACGCTCCTTTAGGCTTGTATGTTTATATCGATCTAAAAAATTCAAATGAACACATTACCTATGTTGGCCAATCTGGTTTAGGTTTGCCTGATAGAGATTATTATTTAAAAGAAGACGAAAAATTTAACAGCATCAGAAGCAAATATCTAAGCCTAATTGGCAATATGTTTGCATTGGCTCACATCGAAAAAGCGGTAGAGTCGGCTCAAACAGTGATGGATATAGAAACGAAAATAGCTCAAGGCCATTGGACTAATGTAGAGACCAGAGATTCAGAAAAATCGTATAACCTCAAAACATATGAAGAGTTTAAAGCATTGATGCCTAATCTTAATATGGATGCTTGGATGCAAGGGACGACTTTAAATAGTATCGATAAAATCGTTGTTAGACAACCTGATTTTTTGCAAAAAATGGACAAGCTTATTACCGAAACTTCAATTGATGACTGGAAATTATATTTTCAGTGGCAACTGTTAAATACTGCGGCTAACTACTTGCCGAAAAAGTTTGATGATGAAAGCTTCAATTTTTACGGCAAAGTTTTAAAAGGGACAACTGAACAAAAACCACGCTGGAAAAGAGCGATTGCTACGGTTAATGGCAGTGTAGGTGAGCTAGTAGGAAAAGTCTATGTCAAATCATTTTACCCACCTGAAGCCAAGCAAAGAATGGACACAATGATTGAAAATTTAAGAACAGCATACGGTGATAGTATCAAAGATTTGGATTGGATGAGTGAAGAAACCAAGGTCAAAGCATTAGAGAAATTACATAAATTTGATCCTAAAATTGGCTATCCAACAAAATGGAAAGATTACAGTTCGATTCATATTTCCCCAAATTCATTAGTTGCAAACATGCTTGAAGTACAAAAGTGGGGCATTAAAAGAAACAGAAGCAAATTGGGTCAGCCAATTGACAGAACAGAGTGGGGCATGAATCCTCAAACAGTCAATGCTTATTACAACCCTACAAAAAACGAAATTGTATTTTCAGCAGCTATTTTACAAGCGCCCTTCTTTAATTTGGCAGCAGACGATGCTGTAAATTATGGTGGAATAGGCGCAGTTATTGGTCATGAAATGGGACATGGTTTTGATGACCAAGGTTCTTTGTTTGATGGTGATGGAAACCTCAATAGTTGGTGGACAGAGAGTGATCGTGAGCGATTTAACGAAAAAACAGCGATGCTAATCAAACAATACAATGCTTTTGAAGTATTGGATGGAACCGCTCATGTTAATGGCGAATTGACTCAAGGAGAGAATATAGGTGATCTTAGTGGCTTAACGATTGCCTATAAAGCCTTTAAAAAAGCACACCCAGATAATTCAAAAATTGATGGTTTGACAGCTGAAGAGCGTTTTTTCTATGGTTGGGCTCAAATATGGCGTGGTAAAATGAGAGATGAAGCCTTGTTGCAACAAGTGGCAACTAATCCGCATTCTCCTGGTGAATTTAGAGGCAATGGCCCCTTAAGAAATTTCCCCCCATTCTTAGAGTTATTTAATGTTAAGGAAGGTGACAACATGTATTTGGCACCCGAAGATCGTGTGAAAATTTGGTAATACCCAAATCCCGATATAGAAAATCACAATGAGAGCACAAACCCTTAATGCGCCTAAGAAATCCTCAAAAAGCTTCATCACCAATGAGGTGTATTTAGTTTTTGTGAATTCCTTATGCACATCAATTACTTGCACTCTAAATTGCGATTCTATATCGGTATTTGGGTAATAGTGAATTTTCAAAATAGAAAAAAGTAACTAAAAACCACCAGCTAAAAACTGGTGGTTTTTTCATTAAGCTTCCGTGATTTTGTTTAAGAGAATAGTGCTCGAACAGTTTTTACTGTTTAAAAATATACTATTAAATCGAGATGCGCTAAAAAATGACGATAAAGCAATAGGATGATAACGGCTGAAAATAAGCCAAAACTTATTGTTTGTAGTACTAGGAGCTTGTCCGAGAATAGAAATTTACTGCGAAAAAGTTGAAATTGGACAGTTTTTCACCTAATTCTCGTTAAATAGCAGTGCTATTCGCCTCAAATTAGGCAAAAACCTGTCTCAATTTAACTTTCTCTCGCTACAATCGCTATTCTCGGACAAGCTCCTAGCAGTCTAATATTTATCGAACCGAATTGATTTGCAACTCAAAAGTACCTTCATAGGGTAAGCTTATAATGTATTCTTTTGCTTGCAAATCACCTTCTTGAGGCATCGCATTGCCAGAATAGCTGATGCGAGCCCCAACTACAATGATATCGAAATCACTCAATTTGCGGTTTGCGTTTAAGCTATTTGCATCTGACATTTTAATTTCAACAGGGAAACTTTGTTTTATGTTGCTTATGGATTGTTTGACAACAGCAATAGGCATCGGCATGCCTCCTTGTTCTTTGCTATAGACATAAAGCAAACCGTTGTTTTTGTCATCACTAAGTTGATTTTTTATCTCCTCAGATAAATTTATTTTTATACTGAGGTTGGCTTTTTCATTCACGGCCATTATTTGAGCCGGCTTATCATCACTAAGTTTGTTTAAGCCCAATTGCTGACGAATTCCATTGAGCTGCTCGGCCAATTGTTTTTTTGCATCGGCATCTGACATGACTTCATAAAGCTTGGACCATATTTCATTGGTTTTTTCTAAATTCTTATGCTCATAAAACGTCATGCCATACAACCATAAAGCTTTTTGATTGTTTGGCTCTAACTCTACAGCTTTGGCTAATAACTCCTCTGGTTCTCCCAAAAAACTCCTCTGATTGTTGTTCAATGCGATAGCTTCTGCTAATTCTGTCAAAATCACTGACTCGTTGGGAACCAATTCATTTGATTTGCGATAGGCAGCAACGGCTTTCTCGTAGTTTTTCAATGATATTTGAGAGCGAGCATAGAGCATTTGACCATCAACATCCTCTGGATTTTGTTGCAAACGAGCTTCTAGTTGTGCGATGGCTTCTTGCATACTCATTTGTGGTGCTTGGCCTTGTTGAGCATCGTTTTGCTTATCTTGTTTGATATAATCAACAGCCTTTGGATTGCCTAATTTGTTATAAAGCACAAAGCTCAAAGGAATAGCTAGGGCAACAAGCATGAATATTTTCAATGTGCCTTGTTGTTTGTTGTCTTGTTGTAAAATTTTTGAAAGCTGTTGCTCATAAATTTTACGTTGTTCCTCACTTAGTTCTTGGTTTTTGAGTTGTGCAATCAAATAATTTTGACTAAGTTTTTGTGTGCTGTTTGATCTTTGATAAAACAACCAAAACAATAGTAATCCTACAAAGCTAATGGCAAGTAATGCAAGTAAAAGAGTCGTGTTCATCAATCAGCCTCGTTGGTGTTATTTGTAATTGTATTCGCTTGTGAATGGGGAGAGTTTGCATTTTTTTTGATAGTTCGAATAACTATAAAGGCTGCAAGTAGCAAGACAAATAAAGGCAAAGCCCATAAGACAATAGTATCCGCTCGCATTGGCGGGTCATAACGGACAAAATCTCCGTAACGCTCCACCAAATAATCGGTAATTTGTGTTTGATTCATGTCCTGTTTTACCAATTTAGCGACTTCATTGCGCAAATCTTTGGCAAGCCCTGCATCTGAGTCTGCGATATTTTGATTTTGGCAAACCAAACAACGCAACTCTTCGGTCAATTGTTGGTAATCTAACCGTTGCTGTTCTGTCTTGAACTCATGAATATCGATAGCAAATACCGAGTTGGCTAGCAATAATAAGGCATAAATAATATTTTTCATAATTTTTGAGTACTCCTGTCAATTCTTGTAAAAGGCATTCCTGATAGTTAAGAGAACCTTTGTATTGAGTGGGTGACAGTTTTTTTATTTAATTGTATTTTTATATTTCTCAATGAGTGGCAACAACTCATTTTGGATGTTTTGTGGGTTAAGTTCTCCGACAATTTTATGTCGGATAATTCCATCGCCATCAATTAAAAAGGTTTCTGGGGCTCCATAGACACCAAAATCAATGCCAACTAAGCCTTTTGAGTCAACCAAAATATCGCTGTAAGGGTTGCCAAACTGATTAAGCCATGCCTTTGCAGTGGCATCATCATCTTTGTAGTTCAAACCATAAACGGGGATAATATTTTGCCGTGCAAACTCAGTTACCATCGGGTGTTCAACCCGACAATTGGGGCACCAACTGGCCCAAACATTTAGCAAGTACATTTGTCCTTTAAAGCTCTCATTGCTTAGTGTTTTATTGTTTAATAATGAAGGGAGAGAAAATGTGGGCACGGGTTTGTTGATGAGTGCTGAAGGCAATAAACGTGTGTCCTTGCCTAAACCGTTATACAGCAGAAAAACTAAGGACAAAAACAACACCAGTGGAATCAAGGCTTTTAAGACTGTTTTATTCATGCTTTTAAATACTTATCTATGTTTTTTTGTTTTAAGAGTTTGGCATGGCGAAAATAACGACGATCGCTGGCGGCCCAAAAACCACCCAGCATCATCAAAATTCCACCGCCCCACATCCATCGGATAAAAGGTTTAATGTAAATTCGCACAGCCCAACCGCCTTGGTCGTTGATTTGTTCACCTAAAGAGATGTACAAATCTCGGCTAAATCCAGGGTCAATAGCTGCTTCGGTCATGGGATTTCCACGCTTTGGATAATACCGTTTTTGCGGGTTCATTTCAGCAACGATCTTACCGTTCTTACTTACCACAAAATGCCCTTGGCTAGCTCTGTAATTCTCAATTTGCTTGACTTCTACACCTTTAAATTCAATTGCATAGCCCTGAACCATTTTAACTTCCCCAGGATTCATTAAACTATCAATCTCAAAATCAGTATGTTCTGTCATTGAGACACCAAACAAATATATTGCCACTCCAATATGTGCAATTTGCATGCCCCAAACAGCTCTTGTTAGTTTGCCTTTGTAATCTTTTAAGTAAAACATCGCTGTGACAAAAACCCAAGCCCCACCAAAAACACCCAAGCTGGCTTTTAAATTTAAAGGTTTAAAAAAGAACCAAACCACAACAGCTAACACAAGCGTGATAACAAGCGAGGGTAATAATTGCTTGAGCACTCGTGTCAGTTCATCTTTTTGCCAGCGATAATACATGCCCAAAGGCAATAAAACAGCCATAGGCATCATCATCATAAAGAACATACTACCAAAGTAGGGAGGACCTACTGAAATCTTTTTGCCAAAGGCTTCAAAAAACAAGGGGAATAATGTTCCTAGTAACACCATAAAACAAGCCACGGAAAAAATGATTGAGTTGGCTAATAATAAGGTCTCACGCGATGAAAGTTGAAAGCCACCTTGAGATTTTAGTTTGTTGGCGCGTAAGGCATACAAAAACAGAGCACCACCAGCATAAATAGCCAGTAATGTCAGAACAAAAACACCACGTTTGGGGTCACTTGCAAAGGCATGAACCGAGGTTAATACTCCTGAACGCACTAAAAATGTTCCCAAGACACTGAGTGAAAAACCTAAAATAGCGAGTAATACAGTCCAACCTCGAAAGGCGTTGCGCTTTTCGCTCACGGCTTGCACATGAATTAATGCCGTACCCGCAAGCCAAGGTAGAAATGAGGCGTTTTCTACTGGATCCCAAAACCACCAGCCACCCCAGCCCAATTCGTAATAAGCCCACCACGAGCCAAGCACGATACCAAAGGTTAAAAACCCCCATGCTGCGTTGGTCCAAGGACGTGACCAACGTATCCACGTTTCATCAATTTTTCCACCCAACAAGGCAGCGATGGAAATAGCAAATGGCACAGACATGCCAACATAACCCATGTATAAAATCGGAGGATGGATAATCAAACCAACGTCTTGCAACAAGGGGTTGAGGTCATTGCCATCAAAAGGTGCAGGAATACTGCGTAAAAATGGATTGGAAGTAAAAAAGACAAAGGCGGTAAAACCTAAACTGATTATTCCTAAGACAGATAAAACACGAGCCACTTGAGAGCGAGACAAGGACTTGGAGTAAAAGGCGACTGCTGCTGTCCAAATGGTTTGAATCACTAGCCACAATAACATTGAGCCTTCATGAGCTCCCCACGTGGCCGAGATTCGGTAACGAAGGGGCAGGGCTAAGTTGGAGTTTCGCCAGACATAAGCGACAGAAAAATCTTGGCTGATAAACAAGGCCACTAAGATTAGGAAAGAAACCAACAAAAATATCAGTTGCAAATACGCTAAGGGTCGAGCTGTATGCATGAATTTTTCATTATTGCTGAAATATCCATAAAGTGGCAAAGCGGCTAACAGCGATGCTAATAACATACCAAAGGCGAGGGTGAATTGACCAATTTCTGCTAACATTATTTGTCTTCCTTGTCTAAGTTATTGCTGTTGTCTGTTGTCTCGTAGTTACTAGGTTTCTCTTTGAGTGAAGCAGCCACTTCAGGAGGCATATAGTTTTCATCGTGTTTGGCAAGAATTTCTTCGGCTTGAAAAACGCCGTTATTATCCAGTTGGCCAATTGCAATCATGCCTTGATTGTCGCGAAAAAGATCAGGCAATAAACCAGAATAATTCACTTTGACATCTTTGGCGTAATCAGTCACATAAAACTCAACGTCCAATGAGTTTGTTGATTTAATTATGCTGCCTTTTTTTACCATGCCCCCAATTCGAAAATTTCTGGCTTTTGGATAATCTCCCGCCAAAACTTCGGACGGAGACTTGTAGAACAGTATGTTTTCCTTAAATGCAGTTAAGAATAAAACAGTAGCTATGCCAACACCTAATAAAATAAGTACTATGGCCATTAATCGTTTTTTTCGGGTTGGAGTCATCTGTTAGTCTCAATAATTTTTCCCTATTATATCGTTATAACTTTGTATGTTATAGACTTTTCGTCACTATTCAGTCGCATTTTTATATCAGGATTTGAATAAAATCAAAAGGTTCTAAAACATTCAAATGAGTTTTCAAAAATGACATCAGGGTTAGGATTGGCCAGCAATAAATCACAGGGTTCGAAATTGTACAAAAAATCATCGGATGCTCCGAATGAAATCCTTAAACTATCCACATATCCAATAAACATATTGTTCCATCCAGAGCCAACACCAGTATTGATGCCTATGATAAAGGTGTTAGCTGATAAGTTTACTGTTGGATCTCCTGCTTGACCTTGAGGGTTGTTGTTAATCCAGTCATTAAGATTTGAATTGAAGTTTTGAACCACACCACTGCCGCTAGGGCTGCTGCTAACATAGATCCAAAAATTTTCATTGATCGTATTTGCTAACTGCCAACTGTCTGTAATTGCAGGGTTGATGCCATTATAAATACCTTCCCAAATTAGCGAACCAAAGGTGTCATCAGCCGTATCAAGCGGTGTGCCAGCGTCATCAAAGAAAAGTAAGCGAATAACAGGAATGAAATGCGCGGCTGTTGTACTGCTAGAATCTCGATACCACGCATGGCTCAACTGTTCTATGTTGCCCAGTGTCCGGTCTGGAAAATCTATTTGCTCGAGTGATTTTTGCCAAATCAATTGAAAGTCAGCTTTGTCCATTCCCGCTGTTATTGTGTCTGTAGCAAACATAAGGGAACCATCGCCAAAAAGAGGTTGGTTATCATTCAGTTCAACAATCGCATCGGCTCTTACTTCGCCTTCTTGCCAACCGTATAAGGCGCTAGGTTTAACTGTTATTTCTTCAAAACAAAAAACTGAAGTTGAAGACAAAACTAAGAGTATTGAAAGTATTCTAGACATGATTTTTCCCCAAAAAATAAAGACAATGCATACCTGTATAGATTTAGTGAGTTTATCCAAATTTCTATATCAGGATTTGGGTAGTAAGTATATACTACAAGAGTCATATTCGTAACTAAAAATGGTGGGAATAAAACCCACATCGGCTATTTTCTCCTATTAAATTCACCCAATAGAGTGACTATTTGGTCAAATTTAATAGAAAAAACTAGCTCAACGTGGAGTTTCATTCAATCATTCTTAGTTATGAATATGACTCTACACGCGAGTTATTTTGTTTGAAATCTTGAAATTCGATCTGCTAACTGTGCTAAAAAGCTCTTTAATCAATGCGGATATGAGGTTTTGCTTCAATTTTTCAAAATATAAAGTAAACTTCGATAAAGCCGATACACAGAGATAGAAAGTACCATGAAAACAACAGTCTCTTCTGCAGATAATAAAACCAGAGAAAGTTCCACCGCTACAGTATGAAACAATTAAGTCCATTTCATCTAGCCATCCCAGTGAATGATCTTGAGAAAGCTCAGGAGTTCTACGGAAACTTATTGGGCTGTGAGCAAGGCAGAAGCAGTCATTTATGGATTGATTATAACTTTTTTGGCCATCAATTAGTGGTGCATAAAAGCGAGCAAAATTCGCCTGAAAAGGCGCACAACCCAGTCGATGGCAAACATGTTCCAGTCCCTCATTTTGGTGTAGTATTACCAATGCAGCAGTGGAAGGATTTGCGTGACAAGTTGATAGAGCAAGATATAAAGTTTCTTATTGAGCCTTATATTCGATTTCAAGGTGAAGTGGGGGAGCAAGCGACAATGTTCTTTTATGATCCCAGTGGAAATGCCCTTGAATTTAAATCCTTCAAGGACATTGAATCAGAGCTGTTTAAAAAATAATAGGAGGTTTATTTTTTCAATTGCTTGGTCAATTGCGCAATTTGAAGTTCTAAAACCTTAATTTCTCTTATGACTCTGTTTCGGCCCATTTCTGACCACAACCACATTTTTGCCATCTGTGTAACTAAGCCAAATACAATGATAGAAACACCCCAACCGATTACTGATTTCAGTTCTGTTTCGTTGTAAAATTGATAAATAGAATAAAACATCATAAAAGCAAACCCTGCTGAAAACACCATGACTAAAATATACATCCAGGCCATTTTTCCTTTAAAGCCGATTTGCATTTGTTTAAAGGGATTGGCATCAATCTTGTCGTTTTCATCAATGATTTGTTGGTATTCCTCACTGAGGGCTTGTTTGATTTTTTCGTCTATAGAAGTCATGGTTTTTCTCCGATGAGTTGTTTCAATTGTGCACGAGCATCAAATAACAGTGATTTAATGCTACCAGCAGGCTTTTGTAAAATTTCAGCAATTTCGAGTATGCTAAAACCTTGGTAATAAAAAAGGTGGATGATGTTTTTGTGCTGCAGTGATAATTTATTAATCATCATCATGACATCAAATTGAATATCGATATCGTTTTTTTGAGCTATTGCATCAGAAACGGAATCGATGTCTGTATCCTTTTTGTATTTTTGATTTTTGCGAATCGTATCGAGGCATTTGCTGCGAGTGACTTGATAGATCCAGACATGAAATTTTCTATGATCTTTAAGTTTTCTAATACCTTTCACTAGTGATATTAATGCCTCTTGCACTACATCTTGCGCCAAGGATTTGTCTTTTAAAAACGATACAGCAAAGGCCAATAACTTGGGTTGAACAAGTCTCAATACTTGATGAAAAGAGGCTTCATCCTCTTTCAGTAACAGATATTCAATGTAAATCTTATCAATCATGCTCATATAGACGTGGCAAAGAGGCAAAAGGTTGGAAAATAGTTGAATAGAATATTAAAAAGCTTATACTCCACGCAGTTTTAATTCACTTAATCAATTATGTCAGACACTAATTTTTCATCATTGCACTTATCAAAACCCGTACTCTCTAATTTAGAAGTCTTGGGTTACAAACAAATGACAGCGGTACAAGCCAAGAGTTTACCACATGTTTTACAAAACAAAGATGTGATTGCTCAAGCCAAAACAGGAAGTGGCAAAACAGCAGCCTTTGGAATAGGCTTGTTAAATAAAATTGAATTAACGGATTATACTGTGCAGGCCTTAGTGCTGTGTCCGACCCGTGAATTGGCCGATCAGGTGACAAAAGAATTAAGACGATTGGCGCGATTCACTCAAAATATTAAAATTATCACTTTGTGCGGAGGTGTTGCAATTGGGCCGCAGATCAAATCACTGTCCCATCCCGCGCATATCGTTGTTGGTACTCCAGGGCGTGTTTTGAAGCATCTCGATAAGGGGTATTTGCAAATTGCTGAGTTACAAACCTTGGTCTTGGATGAGGCCGATAGAATGTTGGACATGGGTTTTGTTGAAGAAATTACTCAAGTCATGGAGTTTGTCCCAAGTAAACGCCAAACCTTGTTTTTTTCAGCAACTTATACCGATGAAATCAGGCAATTAAGTAATACGCTGCAAAACAATGCGGTTAATATCAAAACCATTGACTCAGAACAAGCCAATAAAATAAGCGAGTATTTTTATCATACGCAAGGAGATGAAATGTTGAAAACGATTATCAATGTTCTGGCAAAGTTTCAGCCTGAAAATGTAATCGTGTTTACCAATACCAAAGTTGATGCCAAACAAGTGGTCAAGTACCTGAATGACAATGGTATTGAATCAGCAACATTGCATGGTGATCTAGAGCAATACCAACGCAACGATGTTTTGGTTAAATTTTCCAATCGTACTATTCCTGTGTTGGTAGCAACCGATGTTGCTGCTCGTGGTTTGGATATAAAAGAGCTCTCTATGGTCATTAATTTTGGCTTGCCCTTTGAGCGCACTGTTTACACACACAGAATCGGGCGAACAGGACGCGCCGGCAAGACGGGCATAGCTGTCACCCTTTATTCTGGCAAGCAAGCCCACAAAGCCAAGGAGATGGAAAATGGTAGTCGAATTTTTGAACAAGCATCAGTGCTCAATAATTCTAAAAATTTCCTATTAAAAGCCAGCAATGGTACTCTTGTTATTGAAGCAGGAAAACGCAACAAACTCCGGCCAGGCGATATATTGGGAGCGTTAACTGGCGATGTTGGACTTAAGGGCAGTCAAATTGGTAAAATTGACATTTATGACAAACAAAGTTACGTTGCCATAGAACGTGGTCTGATAAATAAGGCCATGAAAGGATTGAAAAACAAAGGGTTAAAAGGAAAAAGATTTTCTATTTGGATTATGAAATAAGCACACGAAATTAAGATTATGAAATTTACATTAAACAAAACAGACAAAACTAGCAACTCAGCCAGAAGAGGGCAGTTAGAATTCAACAGAGGCACGGTGCAAACCCCTTGTTTTATGCCCGTTGGAACTTATGGAACGGTCAAAGGCATGACTCCAGAAGATGTCAAGGCAACGGGTGCCGAAATTATCCTTGGTAATACCTTTCACTTGATGTTACGCCCAGGAACAGAAGTGATTCAGGCGCATGGTGATTTGCATGATTTTATGCATTGGGACAAACCTATTTTGACCGATTCTGGTGGGTTTCAAGTTTTCTCATTGGCAAAAAGTCGTAAAATTACCGAGCAAGGCGTGACTTTTGCTTCACCTGTTGATGGTTCAAAAGTTTTTATGGGACCCGAAGAGTCGATGGCCGTGCAAACGAAACTTGGCTCGGATATTGTTATGATTTTTGACGAATGCACACCTTATCCGGCAGATGAAAAAACAGCAGCGGAATCCATGCGACTTTCCTTGCGCTGGGCCAAGCGTTCCAAAGAGGCTTTTGTTGCCAATGACAATCCGAATGCTCTTTTTGGAATTGTTCAAGGCGGCATGTATGATGCTCTGCGCAAAGAATCAGCAGAAGGTTTGAAAGCTATTGACTTTCATGGTTTTGCCATTGGTGGCTTGTCAGTGGGTGAGCCCAAAGATTTGCGCGAAAAAGTGTTAAAAACAACCACTCCTTTACTGCCCGATGATAAGCCAAGATATCTTATGGGTGTGGGCAAACCTGAAGATATTTTGGAAGCTGTTAAGCTGGGTGTGGATATGTTTGATTGTGTGATGCCAACGAGAAATGCCAGAAACGGCCACTTGTTTACTTGGAAGGGTGTGATTAAAATTCGCAATCAAAAGCATCAGTACGACACCAAGCCTCTGGATGAAAACTGTGCTTGTTATACCTGTAAAAATTATTCAAGAGCTTATTTGCGCCACTTGGACAAGTGCAAAGAAATATTAGGATCTCATTTAAATACTATTCATAACTTGTTCTTTTATCAGGACTTTATGCAAGCCATACGTCGTGCAATTGAAGAGGATAAATTGCAGGAGTTTTCCGATCGGTATTATGCTAATATTGCAACATAACTCAAGTTAAGAGCAAACACAGCGCCGTTGAATAGTTACGCTTAAGCGTGAAATCAGTTTTATTGAGTATTGCAAAGTTGTCATTCAAAACCAGAAGTAAAAATAGTATCACTAGCAAAGTAGATTTGATAATCTCGCGGCTCTCTTACAACTATTAGTTGATTGAAATCACTGTTAAAAGTAAAGCCTTCAACTTGTCCAGAGGGCAAGTCAAGTTGGTCAAAAAGGCTTCCATTCAAGCCGATGTCGCTGATGTTTGAGGCGACATCTGACATGAGTAATAATCTCCCTGTAGTCTCATGAAAGTAACAACTGGATAAATCTGAACTCGGTCCTAGCAAACCATTTAACTGCGCTGTTGTTAGGGCTTCAGTTACCACTAGAGAACCATCGCTATAACTTGCATCGTTTGTGTCGTTGGGTCGAGAAAAAGACAAGACTTGCATGTTTGGGTCTTCAATGCAGACATAAAACAAGTTATTTATGGGGTCATAAGCGACACCTTCTCCCGAATCTCCACCAGCTGTTGCTGCGTAGGTTAATGTTTGGGTTTCAACTTGATCCAAGCGTATAACATGGGTGGATACAGGCGATTGTACAATAATAACTGAGCCTTCAGGGCCACCTTCTTCAACTATGGCATATTCATAAAAATCACCGTTTAATCCCATAAAACTAATGTCTTCGCAATCACCACAAGCCAATGAGCCACAAAATGTTTGATTGAAATTAGCATCAAGGCGACAGTATTTATTTTGGTGAACCGTGATGTACTCGTTACTTATCCAGTTGTACGTTATTCCTGAAAGATTGTATTCTGTCGTCATTTGAGAATTGTCTGTAGGATTGCTGTATTGACTTAATGGATAAGGTGCAACAGTGCCGCTGATTGTTGTTTGAGAGAACAGGATGCCAAAAAAAAGACAAGCTGCAAGTTTGTTTAATTGCAGTGATTTAACGGAAGTAAATTTCATATTATTGTACCATTTCGGAATAGGCAATGTCACTTTCGCCAGTATTGTAAAGAGTTTTGACGCCATAGACTGTACAATTATTCAAACTATTATGATAAAACAATTGCGTCTCTGGCAGGATGGCAACTTCTGAGTTGTTGCTGGAAACACAAATAAGCTTCCAGCCTGTTACGGTATTGCGTCGAGAGCTAGTCAAATGCTCCCAAGCGATTCTGTGGTAACTTCCTTTGTCTTTAACACGTACCACCAAAGGCGGAATCATTGGATCAATATACGACCATAAATATTCAGAAATAGATTCTCCAGTTGCGCTTGCACCCCGGTTTCCATCAATATCGACAGTACCACCGCCGACTTTGAATGCTGCGGGATTATGGTAGCTGCGCATATTTGCAGCGATAATGTCTTCGCCACCAATGGGCCATCTTCGGGAATTTGTCAGTTGATCGTAACCCACATCACCAAAAAATGTATCTGACTTGCCTCTGTAGTACAGCAGGGTTTCTGGCAGGTAACGTGGCGCTTGACCCATGTCTGTTTCTGCTACTACGTTTTCTAAGCTTATATTGCTACCCAAACTAATTTCGGTGCTAAATGCCAAGGTTGTATTGTTATTGCCAGGAAAAGCTCGAGCCAAGCCAAAATAGGAGTCACTTAGGTTTAATGGCTTGTCGGCTTGCAATAAAGCAAAGGCACAAAAATTTGTTTGTGGAGTGCAGGTTGCCTGTGAATCGTAGGAGACAATATGGTCCCAGCGATGATCGACACCCGCTTTGGAGTCTAATAATGACAAGGACAGGTCGTTGTTTACAGCCAATAAACCTGTAACAGATAAATCTGAAGGCATATTTTCGCAACCTGTCGCAGGAAAAGCAGATAACCCAGCATAATTCTTGTAATGCGGAGCTGCAATAGCTAAGGAGTCAAAAACGGTATTGTCTTGACTCAAATGCGCTTGATCGCAGTAATCGCTAAAAGCACCATAAGGTTGGTCACCTTTGTGCTCGTCCAATCGCACAAAAGAACGGCGTGTAATTGAAGACGATGTCGAGCGTGTCATTATCCCGTAGCGATTTTGACCCCAATCATAATTGGATTGAAAGAGAGGAGTGCCTTGATTGGCGCGCATGCCCGCTTTTGAACACCAGCCAATGGCTGCTTCAGTAAAGTTAGAACAGGGATTGCCATTGGTGCCAGCCCCTGCTGTACCAACAAATTCAACCAACAATCGGTTGTTGTTGCTTGAGGTAAAAGATTCTCTCAAGACGTCTTTTATTACAAATCCGACAATAGCAACGTAGTTTGAAGATGACATTTGTATGGCATTTTTTTGTTTAGGAATGCCATCATGTTCGGCTCCAGAAATAACCACACCACCAGGACTTTGAGCAATAATCGTGCTGTACTGGTCAGCGCTTCCATCCGTTGGAACATTGTTGCTTTGTTTAAAGGCATTCTCATAACTCGCATTGGCCGTTACGGAAACAGGGTACAATCCATCAGGGAATACAACGGTATCTCCACTAGTCATGTTAGTAGCTGCATCACGTATATACGGTGAGACTCCACCGCTGCCAGCGACTCTTAATTGGCTGCTTCCCGATTTATCCACATGTATCACTAATGATGCATAACTGCTTTCTAAGTAATTGCTGCATTTTATTCGAATGTAAAACCCGCGGCCAAAGAGCAAGGAGCTGGTATCCCATGTTATCAGCCCCGTTTCGGAATCAACCTTGACATCATCATGCCCCATGTCTTTGCGGCAAATATTTATTTCCCCTGTAATCACAGGTTGAAAACTAAAGACATCACCATGACTAACAGTATGAAGCCCCATCGGTTGGATGCTAAGGTTTGTACATTGAGGTGTACCTGCTTGATTGGAATCAAAGCCATGAATAAAAATAGTGTCACAGTCAGCGGTTCTTGCCTCAGAGAACTGGATGAAAAACAAAGTTAATAAAGTGAGAATTCGTAGCAGCATGGTTGTTTCTGGTTTTAATTGAAGAACACTTTAACAAATTCTATAGTGAAAACTTAGAGTGAGGTCACAAAAACCATGCTCATCTCTATCGGGATTTGGGAACTTATAAAAAAGAAATTTCTTTGGAAATTCTATTTCTGTCTATTGTGTTTAATTCTAAAAGCCGTTTTAAGCGGCTGAAACTGCCAACATCGATTTTTGTCCACATGGCTCCTAGAGTCTCTTCGTCAATGTGAACCATTTCTATACTCATGCTGATGCTAGGGGAGTTTTGCAGCGCTATTGAAAGCCTAAAAATATCGCCATTTTGTCCCACCCACTCTTTTGGTTTTGTGAACAATACACCTTTCAATGAAATATCAATAATTTCACAGGACCATGCTTGAGTGCCTGAAAACAATTGCATTTTACTGTCAAAAGGAAGCCGTTCAAACTGTCTGCGTTCGTGATTGGGATTTCTGTGCTTTTCCATCAAATAGTGCTTAAAAAATACAAGTTTAGACATTATACGGATAAAAACAATTTAGTAAAATAATTCTGCTCAGACATCTTGATTCCCTTAAAAAATCCCAGGAAGTAGTTTGATGAGTTCTTCGTATTGTGCTGGATCGGGTTTTTTAAAACCTTCGGTGTTTAATTCAACCAGTACATCATAAGCCGCTTCATCATCAACCAGTGAAATTAAAGCATTCTGCATGTTTTCCACAACTTTTTTTGGTACATTTGGTGAGGCCATAAAAGTGGATCCAGGAATTTTTTTGCTTTCCATAAGCGAAACAAAGTTTGGGTAAAGGTTAAACATCCAGTTCGGAACTATCGCAGCTGCGGCCCCTCCATCAAAGACTATTTCAACTGTTTCTTGCCAAGAAAGTGCCGTGACATTTTTAGCCGGCGCTGCAAATAAATCCGTAAACCATTGGTCAAAATAAATTGAAGCTAAGCTAGGGCTTGGTAACATAACAATTTTTTTTCTGACCATAAAATCTTTTACGCTTTGATCTTTAGCAGGTTCATCCAATGAAATTAAGTTGTAAGACAGGTCTTCAATTGTGACAGCAATGGGAGTGTAGTTTTTCTTTTTGTATCTAAAAGCAGCAATATGTGGAGCATCGAATGTAAAGTCAGGCAGGCGGCTTCCATTAGCGCCTCTCCAATAAAAATAATAATTTTTATCAATAATTATTTCAATTTCATGCCCAGTTTTTTTGCTGAGCCATTGTTGCAAGGGCAGATATACTTGCTTTCCTTGTTCGACAGGGAATGTGGGTTCTATAACCAAAGTATATTTTTCAGCGCAGAGTATCTGGCTAAAACCAAGAATAAAAACCACAAAGAGTAGTTTTTGCAATACTGTTTTTTTTGTTTTCATAGTGTCGCCCTAAAGGTGAATGAATGCAACTTCATTTCTCATGCTTATAAATATCATAATCTCTGTTTTTTATCAAGTCAGGATGTTATTTTAGTAGAGGACTGATAAGTAATACCCAAATCCAGATATAGAATCGCAATTTAGAGTGCAAGTAATTGATGTGCATAAGGAATTCACAAAAACTAAATACACCTCATTGGTGATGAAGCCTTTTGAGAATTCCATAGGTGCATTAAGGGCTTGTACTCTCATTATGATTTTCTATATCGGGATTTGGGTAATACAATTTCAACTGAAAAATGTTCGATGAATATTAGTTTTCTGTCAAATTTGCTTCGTTTGTAGATGAGAGTTATTATTTCGTGGAATAGTTCACAGTAATCATGGATAATTGCACTTTTTTTCTAACAAAGCTTCATGATTACTCCTATTCAACTGATTCGTAAAATCCTTGGTTCAATTATTTTGTTTTTTAACTGGTTATTTTCTCCAAAAGGAGTTGAACGCGAAACTGAACAACAGGCTAAGATTGATGAGCTAACAAAAAAATTAAAATTGTATCAATTTAATGCTTGCCACTTTTGTGTCAAAGTTAGACGCGCTATGAAAAAGCTGTCTTTGAAAATCGAAATTAGGGACGCACAAAATAACGAAAAATTCAGGCAAGAATTGGCCGCTCAAGGAGGAAAAATAAAAGTCCCTTGTCTTAGAATAGAAGAAGGCGAAAATCAATACACTTGGATGTACGAATCCAACGATATTATTGCCTATCTTAAAAAACATTTTGCCTAAGAGCATTGCCCAAGAATATAAAATCAGGTGTCACTACTGACCCTGTCATTCCCGCGAAGGCGGGAATGACAACGGTGGCTGAGTTACAATCAGGTGTTCTATTCTGGGACAAACTCCTAGGAGCTTGTCCCAGAACTCGAATTTTTTAGGTTGTAATATCTACCAAGAATCTAGTAATTTCATCGTAAGCTGCAGGGAAATCCACTTCCAATAAAAAATACCACTTTTGGGGTTATATTTGCC
>Ga0316206_1001195_pt1 | contig 25046 bp, 22 predicted proteins | sample 6monthpyrite_MG_FD_204942 | JGI IMG/M metagenome (GOLD analysis project Ga0316206, IMG submission 204942) | Microbial mat bacterial communities from mineral coupon in-situ incubated in ocean water Damariscotta River, Maine, United States -... | ecosystem: Environmental > Aquatic > Marine >... | reverse complement strand
GAGCCGAACCCGGATGTATTGGCGATCACGACGGTGCTGCCCGAGCTGTTCAGGATCGTGATACGGAGATCTTGGATCACATTGTAATCTGTGGTGGGGGCGGTCGAACAGGCTTGGGTCTGGTTGCCATCTTCGTATTCGTCAGCGTCGGGCGTCGCATTGAAGGTGACCCTTGATGTTTCGGAGAGTGTGATTTTGAAGTAATCATCGTCCGTGTTATCGTCGACGCCGACATTTTCAAGGGCGACCGTACCCCCGATCGCGAGTGTGCCGAGGTCAGTCGCTTGGGCGATACTATCGTTTGGTTCGATGAAGTCGCCGTAGTGACGGATCCCGTTGAGTGTGTCGTCGAGCTGAGGCCCATCGTATGCGGTCGATACAAATGGTTCCATAAGCTTTGTCTGGATTGCGGGGCATACATGGAGCATGCCGAGCCCGTGCCCGTGCTCATGGGCTGCGACATTGCGGAATCGGAGTGAGTTGTTGGTTGTCGAGTTATAGAAGGTGTCGAATGCATCAAACACCATGTCGCCGTCTTGGGGGAAGTTGTTGTATGCGAGCACTCCGCCGTTGCCGTCGTTCTGGAAATCAAATGCTGCGATTCGGACATCGCCCCGGACACCGATCTGTCCGCCGAGGGTGTTTGTGTTAACACCGTCATCGTTTGGTTCGAAGATATAGCTGGTGCCCGCGATTTCTGCCCAGCGATCGAAGACCTGTGCAAAGAGCCCCTGCCATGTTGATTGATTTGGATAGAGATCGTTCATCCACGCGAAGAGCTGCGATGGTCCGGACCCGAGCCCGATCCCGAGATTCGATACCAGTGTCCCATCTGGGACGAACGAATAGGTCAGGGTTGTGGGGGTGCCTTGCGTGAGTCCACCGCCGTTGGTTGCGGTCGATGACCATCTTGATGTTTGCTGATAGCGGGTCTGGAGCGGGAGTTCGAGGAGTTGATTGATCGCGTATGCATATTCACGATCTGTATCTGGCGAGAAGCACAGCATCGGGACAGCCTTGCCGCTATCGATCGTTTCAATGATGGCGTTGACGATGTTGTGTTGCTCTTGAGTCATCCGTGCGTCGAGTTCGTCTGAGATAATCATCTTTGCGTACTCGCCCGCGGTCAGGTCCGTAGGTATTTTTGAAGAGCCCACGCGGACGGCATCGAACCGCGAGAGATCGAACTCTTCAGACCCGATCCCGCCTGCTCTGGCAATCTTGACCTTTTCTTCGTAGGGCATCAGTTTAAACATCTGCGATGCGAGTTGCTCTACGAGGATCTCGTCGGGGTGTGCGATCGCGATTGGATACTCATCGGTCTGTGAGACCGGAGAGCCGATTGTAATGCTCGCGCATGCAGCGATGGTCAGCATTGATATACATAGTGGTTGGTATTTCATCGGAGGTCCTTCTCTACAAGTTCTCTTCATAAACTCTTCATTTTCTGATTGTCGGCATTCGACAACAATGACGGCACATACCCCCTACGCTCCGCAGGGCCGCTTGGTTCCTGTGGATGGTGCCGAAACATCTTACCAGACAAGGTCTTAGAGGCAAGTAAAAAAACAGACGGGCGGTGCATGTCAGCAGATTTCGCTGAATTGCACCGAGCCCGTCTGTATTCGTTCAGGGGTGTTATTATGGGCAACCTGCGTTGAACGCATTGAGGAACGCCGAAACATCGAAGAAGTTATATTCTCCGTCATTATTGAAATCGCCGTCCGGGGTTTGGTTGTTGAACGCATTGAGGAAGGCTGAGACATCGAAGAAGTTGAGCTCACCATCATCGTTGAGGTCTGCAGGGCAGACAACCGGTGGCAATGGCGTGATGATCAGGCTGGCCTGGTAGCGTTGGATGCTGTTGATGTTATCAACCGCATCTACGATGATGTAGTAGACGCCTGAAGATGGCTCAGAATCGAATACGACGGTTTCTCCCCCGCCTGCACCTGTCGCGTTCGCGGTCGCGACAGGCGTGATCAGATCGGTGCTCGAGAACATCTGGATTTGGAGATCATGGATCGCATTGTAGTTCGTTGTTGGGGCAGAGTTACAGCTTCCGGTCTGTGGGCCCTGCTGATACTGCCCGGCGTTGGGTGCGAGCACGAAGGTGACCTTCGCTCTGTCTGTGAGTGTCACTTTGAAGAAATCGACATCGCTGTTGTCGTCGATGCTCGCCTCGGCGATGTTGTTTGCGCCACTATCGCCGAATGTGCCAAGATCGGTCGCGGTCCCGATGGATTGGTTCGGTTCGAGCGGATCACCGTAGAAACGCTGTCCGTTGAGGATATCATCGAGCTGTGGGCCGTTGTATGAGGTTGATACGAATGGTTCCATAAGTTTGGTCTGGTTCGAGGGGCAAACATGAGCCATGCCCAAGCCGTGTCCATGCTCATGGGCAGCCACATTACGGAGCCGGATCGAGTTTCCCCCGGTGTTGTTATAGAACGAGTCAAACGCGTCAAACGCCATGTCACCATTGTTGGGGAAGAAGTTGTATGCGAGAACGCCGAAGTTTCCATCCGCAGGAAAGTTGAATGCCGCGATGCGGACATCGCCACGGATACCGAGGAATCCAGCCCCACTGCCATGGGAGGCACCATCGTCATTGAGTTCATGGACATAGGACAAACCAGTCAGCTCTGCCCACCGGTCAAAGACCTGGGCGAAGAGTGCCTGCCATGTGGCGGTGTCGCCGTACTTGGCGTCGAGCCAAGCGAAGAGTGTCGAGTTGCCCGATCCGAGCCCGGTGTTGGGCACAAAGGTTCCATCTGGAACGAACGAATATGTGATTGTGGTTGGATCGCCTTGGCCGAGCCCGTTGCCGTCGGTTGCGGTGCGTGACCACCGATTGGTCTGCTGGAAGCGTGTGTTGTCATCTTTGCCCGCAACGAACTGATAATCGAGGAGTTCGTTGATCAGGTAGGCGAACTTGGGGTCTGTGCCGGGCGCGAAGCAGAAGTAGGGCATTTCACGCCCTTCGTCGAGGAGCGTTGCGATGTTGTTGACAATGGTGAGTTGGCCTTCGCTCAACTCATTTTGCATGTCCTCGCCCATGAGCATGTTGAGATACTCGGTCGCGGTGATTCCTTCCGGGATCGTCTTTGTTGGGGCTTTGCGGTCCCAGCTCATTCCTGAGAGATCGATCTCATCGGCACCGAGCCCGCCTTGAGTCGCGATCGCCGATTGCTCGGCTGGAGTCAGCGAGCGGATCATGGTGCGGGCGAGATCCTTGAGGTTCAACTCATTATGGCTGGCGATGCTGTCGGGATAGGTACCCGAATCTGCGCCAAATGCAGCACCAGAAATCAGGGTCAGGATTGATGTGGCAGCGATGAGGGTGTTCTTCTGGTTCATTGGCTTCCCTTTGTCCGCTCGCTCGGAGTGACGAGTGGTTTCTGACATGAGCGGACGCTACGCCCGCATAGATTGATCACGGCACCGCGGGTCGAGGCTCCCGGTGCGACGGTTGAATCTGCAGACAACACAGCGGCGACTGGTCGAGGATCACACCAAGTATGCATCCGTGATCAGCGCAACCCTGTTGCGTGCGTATGTGTATGCCTGCGAGACCCACAGGCAGCCAAGACCGCTCAAAACAACCCAAGCGTCCGGCATTTGACACCATTCTCTACGCAAAGAATATGTCCAGGATCCATTTGTACCCAATTGAGCCCGGATTTCGAGCGAAAAAACAAAAAAACACCCAAGAATCAAGGATTCTCGGGTGATGGGACTTCATATTGTCGGCAGTTGTTCGATCTTGGATCAAATCGAACCGTAGAACATCCGAGAACCATCTCGATCGTTGACCCAAAAGAGCAAGACGGTGGGGCCGGGGCTCGTTTACTTCTTCTTGCCTTGGAAGTAGTTGCCAGCGAACTTCTTCTGGAACTTCTCAACACGCCCCGCAGCATCCACAAACGCCGATTTGCCGGTGAAGAACGGGTGCGAGCCCGACCAAACATCGACCTTGAGCTCGGGGACGGTGGCGCCGACGGTCATGACGACCTCGCCGTTGTAGTAGACCTTGCAGGATGGGTAGTATGTGGGGTGTGTATCGCTTTTCATGTCTGAATCCTTGGTGTTCCACCGGTTTCCATCCGGAGGGCCGGGATTGTAGGCGGGGGCGGGGGGGAGGTCAATGGGGAGGCACGCGAAGGAGTTAGGGGAAGAATTGCAGATAAACTGCAAATATTCAATATTCCCATATAATCTCAGCCGCTAAAAATTCACGAATGACAAGTTGTACACGGAATCCGTGTGACCATTGGATACGGTAGCGATACAGCCCAGGCTGGACAATTATCCATTGGTTTTCGTCTTGGTCATGGCCAGTCACCATACGAGTCATTGCCCTACTGCCAACCTCCGGAACGACACTAATGCTGTCCATGTTTCTTTCGAAATGTGAACGGGATTTAACATCCATTTGTGAAAAAGGAACGATTGATATACTGAGAGGATCATCTAGCCGGGGTTCATTGTTTTCAAACGCCGCATGTCCTCTTGCTAGTTTTAGAATAATGTTTTGCACTCGTTTTTTTTCAGGTATGAATCCCGAATTGTCATCTTGCTCATAGCGTGCAGTTTCAATGCGTGATTCAAGCGAAGGTGATCGTTTGAAAATATTTGCAATTTTGGTACGATTTTTAGCACCTAGTATTGTGCCAGCAATGGCACACTCTACCAAGCACGCCAAGTATTCTTCATCTTTCGAGAATGAACTGTTTCATTTATTGCAGGCTGGCACGACGGGTAAATCCGTCGGATATGGCTTGTCTAGTAAGACTCGTGATGGGACATGATCTCGAGTTTCATTCAATCCGCCACAGTAGACACACCAGCCTTTGTTTCGGTCATCACCAAAGTTTTGTATTTGTTTCATCTTTGTGCCGGGTGCCCCGACCCGCCCTCTTTGGCGCAGTCGGGATCAGTTGTGAGATATAAAGAAGACCTCACTGCGCCGAAGACGGCGAGTAAGGGCACCCGTAAAGGAGACGATTTAGACGGCGGTCAGGGCACAGGCCTGGTCGATGACTCCGATGAGGTCTTCTTCGACCTGGGTGGCGACTTGGGCGACCTCGTGGGATTGGTCGAAGAGCCCGAGGATGGCTGAGGGGCGGACCATGGCGACGAAGACCTGCCCGTCCTGCTCGTAGACCGAGATTCGGCACGGCAACGCGGTCGAGAGGGCGATGTCTTCGTCGAGGACCTGCTTGGCGCGGTGTGGGTTGCACACCTCGAAGACGGTGCACGGGCGATCGAACTCGACACCTTTGGCGTTGAGTTTGGCTCTGAGGTCGATGGTTTCGATGACGCCGAAGTGGTGATCGGTGACGGCTTGGGCGAGCCGATCGAGTGTTTCCTCGAATGAACCGTTTGCTTCTTTGGTATAGAGCATTGTGAACCTCCTTTGTGGCGAGCGATCCGCACGAGCGAAGGTCGCTCTTGGCAGTGCATAGTACGAACCACCGAGCGATGGGTTCTATTCTATCGGGCGTGATATTTCTGCTTGGGAGTTCCTTTGCCGAAAACGGTCGAAGGCGGGTCTGACAGATCATCGGTCTCGGCGTGGGGTGTATTCGAGGAAGGTGTCGGTGGCTTGCCAGAGGGACTCTAAGCGGTCGATGCGGTGGCGGGCTTGGTCACCGAGATGGTGGACGACCTCGTTGACGAGGAGTTCGGCCGCCATCACGGCGGGGATCGAACTATCAAACGGGCCGACAGCGGGGATTTTGAGTTCGCACCAGTTTTTGGTCAAGGCGGCGAGCGGGGAGAGGGGGCCATCGGTGATGGCGACGATCTCGACACCGAGATTGGCAAGGGCTCGGGCGGTGGTGATCGAGTTTCGGCGGTATCGGGCAAAGTCGAAGACTACGGCGGTGTCGCCTTGGGCGGCGCTGCTGAGTTCGCGCCCGGTCGAGTGTTCGACGACGAGGTGGACATCTGGTCGGATCATCGCGAGCCCGCTGTGGAGAACATGGGCGCCCGCCATAGAGGTCTCGCCGGAGATGATCCAGATGTTTTTGGCTCCGGCGATGGGGGCAGCCAAGGCGTTGAGAAGCTCGGGGTCGAGGGTTTCGTAGGTCTGGGCGATGGCGTCTTCGATCGCGCTTTGCACCGGGGCAGCCTGTCCGTCCTGCTGACGGATGCGCTGGCTCGGGCTCGAGAGTTGGAGCGATAACTGGGCGCGGATCGAGCTTTGGAGATCGGTATACCCATCGAATCCAAGCTTGGTGGCGAATCGGACGATAGAAGGTCTGCTGGTGTTGGCGCGCTCGGCAAGGTCCGATACGGTACCAAAGGCGAGCAGGGTTGGGTCTTGGATGACCAACCCGGCGATTCGGCGTTCGGTGGGGGTCAGCTTCTCGCTGAGCGTCGCGATTAAATCTTTCATGGACATGGGTGGCACTTTGCTGTTCATCGTATTACAATCAAGCGTATAAAGTGTACGCCGTGTTTCAGTGGCGGCCTTGGCCCTTGTCGTCATTTTATGGAGTTCAGTTGATGCCTCAAGCAATCAAATATGCCCCGACCGCCAAAGAGCAGGCTTTTCTTGAAACGGTCACGGATGTGCCTCACAAACGGGAGATCATCAACGGGCTCGCGCCTTTCCTCAAAGGTACCGCGCCCGAGGATCTCCAAATCCTGTATAGTTCGGATGAACTTGTCCAGTTGAGCGTGCTCAAGGACTCGGACCGAGATGTCGAGAATCGGATGCCTGTGAAGGTGACGCGCCACTTTGCCGAACTCGCCAAGACCAGCCCCGCAATCCAGAAACTCGTCAAGGCGAGCCCGGACGAAACACTCGACCTTGCAGGTTCGGAAGATCCGGGGAATCAGATGGACTATTCGCCGGTGGAAGGGCTCTTGCATAAGTATGAGATGGGATTGATGTATGTTGTCTCGACCTGCTCGGCTCACTGTCGGTTTTGCTATCGTGAAGAACTGATCGCCCGCAAAGAAATCGAACGAGCCGACGGGTCGGTCGCTAAGAAGGGGCTCGCGAAGATTCCGGATATTGTCGCGTACATTCATGAGTTCAATGCGGCAGTGGAAGCCAATGGCGGTCGGCATCCTGAGTGTGGGCGTGAGAAACTCCGCGAGATTCTGCTCTCGGGCGGCGATCCGATGGTGCTCAACAATGCCAAGCTCGCTGCGTGGTTGGCGGCCCTTGCTGAAGCGGGGATCGAATCGATCCGGGTCGGCACCAAAGAGATGGCGTTCTATCCGCAGCGGTTCGAGGACACCTTCTTCGCGATGCTCGATGGGTTCCACAAGGCCTACCCAGAAGTCGGCGTGCACTTCATGGTCCACTTCGAGCACCCAGACGAGTTCCTCGCTAAGGATGACTCTGGCGAGTACATCCGAGACGAAAAGGGATTCCTCGCATGGGTCCCCGAGACCGGGCGGGCGATGCGAGGCTTGCTCGAACGCGGCTGGATCACCGTCGAGAACCAGACGCCGATCATCAAGGACATCAACAACGATGCGGACGCGCTCCGGATCATGCAGCGGGAGATGAAGCGGGTCGGCGCGGATAACCACTACTTCTTCTGCGGGCGCGACATTGTTGCCTATAAGGCGTTCAATATCCCCATCGAAGAATCGTGGCGCATCCTCAACGAATCACAGAAGGGTTTGTCGGGTGTTGAGAACCATGCGAAACTCTCGATCACGCACTACAAGGGGAAGACCGAAGTGTGTGCGGTGACCAATGAGCCGATTCCGGGGCTTGCTGGCAGCGAGCACGGCGTGGTAATCTTCAAGCTGCTGCGGAACGCGGCGAGTGCTCCAGATCGTGGCAAGGTCTGTATCGTCGGACGCAATCCGGAGGCCGCGTGGTTTGATGATTATGAGGATCGTGTCTTGTTCGACGAGGCCGGGCTGTTCGATTACACCCGTGTGACCGAAGACGCGCAGTAGAAAGCAGAACTCATGATTAACAAGCAAGTCACGAGTGCTGCCGATGCGGTCAAGGATGTCTTTGACGGCGCGGTGGTGATGGTTGGTGGATTCGGCGAAGCGGGCAGCCCGATCGAGCTGATCCATGCGCTGATCGACCAGGGCGCCAAGAACTTGACGGTGGTGAGCAACAACACCGGTTCGGGCGAGGTCGGGTTGGCTGCGTTGCTCAAAGCCCAACGGGTGTCCAAGATCATCTGTTCATTTCCACGGACAGCGAACTCGACGGTGTTTCCGGATTTGTATAATAGTGGAAAGATCGAGCTTGAGCTTGTGCCTCAGGGCACGCTCGCCGAGCGGATTCGCGCCGGTGGTGCGGGGATTCCTGCGTTCTATACCCCTGCGGCGGTGGGCACGCCATTGGCGGAAGGCAAGGAAACCCGCTCGTTCAACGGGCAAGATTATTTGATGGAGCACGGGCTCAAGGGCGACTTCGCTTTGATCAAGGGGCGCGTCGGCGATTCGCATGGAAATATCATCTACAACAAAACCGCACGCAACTTCGGGCCCATCATGGCGATGGCGGCGAAGACGAGCATCGTTCAGGTGAATCAGGTGGTCAAGCCCGGCGAGATTGACCCGGAGATTGTGGTGACGCCGGGAATCTTTGTCAATCGAGTCGTCGAGATCGCAAGCCCGGTGTTCGAATCGGATCTGGTCACAGCAGGAGTGTCCTACCCATGAGCGAGCGCACGCAAACTGTCGGGTGGACCCGCGAGGAAATGGCGAGCCGACTGGCGCAGGATATCCCCAACGGGTCGTTCGTGAATCTCGGCATTGGGATTCCGGAACTTGTTGCCCGGTTTGTTCCCGAGCGGCGGACACTGATTTATCACACCGAGAATGGGCTGCTGGGGATGGGGCCAGCGCCGGCAGAGGGCGAGGGTGATCCTGAACTGATCAATGCGGGCAAGCGACAAGTCAGTGCGAATCCGGGGTCGGCGTATTTTCATCATGCAGATAGTTTTTCGATGATCCGAGGCGGGCATATTGATCTCTGCGTTCTGGGCGCGATGCAGGTTGCGTGCAACGGCGATCTGGCCAACTGGTCGACCGGCAAGCCCGGAGCCATCCCGGCGGTGGGCGGGGCGATGGATTTGGTTGCGGGGGTCAAGTCGGTGTTTGTCATCACCCAGCACAGCACCAAGCACGGCGATCCCAAACTCGTCGAGCGGTGCACCTTCCCGTTGACCGGGCTCGGCGTGATCTCACGGATCTATACCGACCTCGCGGTGATTGATATCACGGACGACGGGTTCCAACTTGTTGAGCTGAGCCCGGGTGTGGATTTTGAATATGTCCAACAGCGAACGGGTGCATCGTTGTTGCCGGTTCCTAGTGCGTAAACGGATACATAGTAATGAATTCATCAACCCAAGTCAGTACAAGTCCGGCCCTGTATGAGCGGGCGCTCCAGGTCCTCCCCGGCGGCGTGAGCCGAAATACGGTGCTGCGAGATCCGCATCCGCTCTACGCGGATTTTGGGGTCGGGTGCCGACTCACGGACATCGAAGGTGTGACGCGCATTGACTTTGCGAACAATATGGCCTCGCTGATTCATGGGCACGCCGATCCGGATATCGTCCGGGCCGTCACCGAGCAGCTTGGCAAGGGCTCGGCGTTTACGATGGCGACCGAGGTCGAGGTGCAGTACGCGGAGCATCTGTGCAGCCGAAACGCGGGGTTTGAGAAAATCCGATTTGTGAACTCGGGTACCGAAGCATTGATGGTGATGCTCAAAGCATCGCGTGCATTCACTGGGCGGGCGAAGATCGCCAAGGTCGAGGGCGCCTATCACGGCGGGTACGATTACGCCGAGGTCAGCCAGGCACCGAATCCAGATACCTGGGGCGAGATCGACCATCCCAAGAGCGTTCCACTCGCTCATGGGACGCCCGAGTCTGCACTCAACGATGTGGTGATTATCCCGTTCAATGATCCAGAGCGTGCGATCGCGATTCTCGATGAACATGCTGATGAACTCGCGTGTGTGCTTTTGGACCTGATGCCTCACCGTGTGGGATTGCGTCCAGCCGATCAGGAGTTTGTCACGGCGATCCGAGATTGGACGAAACAGAACGGGTCGCTGCTCGTGCTCGATGAGGTCATCACCTTCCGCACAGAATACAGCGGGTTGCAATCTCGCTATGGCATCACGGCGGATCTGACAGCGTTGGGCAAGATGATCGGAGGCGGATTCCCGATCGGGGCCGTCGCTGGGCGATCCGAGGTGATGGAAGTACTCAATCCACGATCAAAGAAGCTCCTCTTTCCGCACTCGGGCACCTTCTCAGCCAACCCGATCAGCATCACTGCTGGTCTTGTCGCGATGCAGAAGTTTGATGCGCCCGCGGTCGAACGACTGAACGCATTGGCCAAGCGTGCGATGGTCGGTATCGAAAAAGCCATCAGCGAGACGGGCGTCACCGCATGCGTCACCGGCGGTGGTGCAATGTTCCGGGTGCATATGAAAGCCCAGCCGCCTCGCGACTTCCGCGAGGCCTACCTCACGCCTGAGGAAAACAAGAAGCTGCACCTCTTGCTCGATCACCTGTTCGACGAGGGCATGGTGATGATCAACACCTGCACCGCGACGCTCTCGACTGCGATGACGGAGGCTGAGATTGATGCACTGATCGCCGCATATCAATCTGGCTTTGAAAAACTCGTGGCGATGGGTTGATTAGTCCCGCTCGAAAACTGTTGCGAGCCCTTGTCCGACACCAACGCAGAGCGAGGCGAGCCCGCGTTTGGCATCAGTTCGCACCATCTCATGGATGAGCGTGGTGGCGATGCGCGCTCCCGAGCATCCCAGCGGGTGCCCGATCGCGATCGCGCCGCCTTTGACATTGAGTCTGGATTCGTCAATATTGAGTTCGCGGGCGCAGGCGATGGACTGGGCAGCGAATGCCTCGTTGAGTTCGATCAGGTCAAGCTCGTCAATCGTGAGCCCAGATCGTCCGAGTGCCTTGCGGATCGCGGGGACGGGGCCGATCCCCATGTATGCGGGGTCAACCCCAGCCGAGGCACTCATGCTGACAAATGCGAGCGGTGTGAGCCCGAGTTCTTTGGCTTTGCTCTCTTCGACGAGCAACAATGCACAAGCGCCGTCGTTGATCCCCGAAGAGTTGCCCGCGGTGACGGTGCCCTGATCATCTTTGGCAAACACCGGGCGGAGCTTGGCGAGCTTTTCGAGGGTTATCTCCGGGCGTGGGTGCTCGTCGGTATCGACAATGATCGGATCGCGTTTTCGTTGAGGGATGGATACGGGCACAATCTCGTCATTGAACAATCCCTGCTCGTGCGCCTTGGCCCATTTTTGCTGGCTTGAGAGTGCGAACTGGTCTTGGTCAGCACGCGAGATGTTGTATTTGCGAGCGACATTCTCGGCGGTTTCGCCCATCGGGAATGGGTGGTGAAGTTCGGAGAGTTTGGGATTGACGAACCGCCATCCGATCGAGGTGTCGGAGAGTTCTTGTGCTCTACCAAACGCGGTTTCTGCTTTGCTCAGCACATACGGCGCCCGGCTCATGGATTCGACGCCGCCGGCGATGAAGATGTCGCCGTGGTTTGCTTCGATCATCCGGGCGGCAATATTGATCGCTTCGAGCCCCGAGGCGCAGAGCCGATTGACCGTCGAGCCCGGGACCGAATCTGGGAGCCCGGCGAGCAGTGCTGACATCCGCGCAACATTGCGGTTGTCTTCGCCGGCTTGATTCGCCGCCCCGAGATACACCTCGTCGATGAGCGCAGGATCGATCCGTGTTTGATCGACGGCTGCGCGGATCACGAGGGCTGCGAGATCATCAGGGCGGACAGACGCGAGCGAGCCGCCGTATCGACCGATCGGGGTTCGCAGTGCACAAACGACAGCGGCTCTTCTTTGCATGCGAATATTGTAGTGCTACGAGCGAGATCCGTCGTCGAACAGAGGGAGCATCCGACCAAGATTCGGATGTGATAAAGAGACGGATTGGAGTGACGCTGAGCTTTCAACTCAAAAGTGTCCAAACTATGGAACTCAGAGAACCCCTTTACACGCTGGGAGCGATTTGAGCAGTTTATTCAGCGTGCTCCCAATTCCCCGCTCATTGAGCAGCGAGTTTTCCTGTTAGTCTTGCAATCGAGCCACTGGTCACCTCTGTTTAATACTGGATTGATTAGTTGGCAATCGAAAGCGTCGGCGGGGGGTAAGAAACTTTGAGGATCCTGAACCGGATTGGGACACGGGAGAGGCAACTATTTTATGCCTTTGTCCGTTCTTCGCTCGCCGTACCAAATTTCTTTCCCCGCTGCCCGTTTGGCCCATCGCTGACCACCGATGATCATCGAGATTATCATCTTGATGATCTCGAATCCTGAATAGACCCTCAGTTTGCGAGAAGAGGATACTACTGGAGCATCTAGAAACACAAACTGACCAGCTTTACCGATCGCCCGTGAGAGTACCAGTTCCTCTGCGGCGTAGTACAACTCATCAAAGCCGCCGATGGACTCGAAGACATCGCGCCTGCAATAGAGAAACGCCCCCGATGCCACCTTGCTGAGTCGATATGAGATCATCATCGGTCTAGCCAACATCAGTGCCCAGAGCGGGCACGGGCGATCAAACCGAATCACTGTGCCCCCGCCGGCAGCCCCTTGTTCAACCGCCCGTTGAACGGCAACAAGCGATTCGCCAGTAATCAATGTGTCCGCATCCACAAAGAGGAAGACATCTCCCTTGGCAATCTTTGCGCCGCCATTGCGTGCACCTGCAATTTGGCGACAGGCGACCTGATGCACAATCGCACCCATCTCAGAGGCAATCTCTGCCGTCCGATCGGACGAGTTATCGTCAACCATGATAAGTTCGCACTCGATCTGCGATTGTTCAATGGCATGCTTGGCCGCTTCGAGCGTGGCGGGGAGATAGTCCTCCTCGTTGTAGGCCGGGATGATGATTGAGAACATGCAAAGCTCCTGAGTCTGTTGATACAGAACAGGTAAAATGGAGTTGCAGGTCTGTTTTGCGCAGTTCGTGCGATGATTCAGGAATCTGCAGAATTATGCTTGGCTTGCTTTGGAATTGTTCTAGAATACCAAGTAGAACATCCAAAGCAGATAAAGGAGATCGCCATGGTGCATATTGGAGATATTGTCCCGGATTTCACTCAAGAATCGACCCAGGGTCCAATCCATTTCCATGAGTGGCTTGGTGACTCGTGGGGTATGCTCTTCAGCCATCCCAAGGATTTTACACCTGTCTGCACAACCGAACTCGGCACTGTTGCCCGGATCAAGCCGGAGTTCGACAAACGAGGGTGCAAGGTCATCGGGCTGAGTTGCGATTCGCTCGAAGAGCACAACGCGTGGCTGCCGGATATCGAAGAGACCCAGGGCACAGCGGTCAACTTCCCCATGCTCGCAGATGATGATCGAAAGGTGGCTACGCTCTATGATATGATCCCGCCGAACGCGCCCAATACCATGACGGTCCGCTCGGTATTTATCATCGATCCCGATAAAATACTCCGCCTCAGCTTGACCTACCCCGCGAGCACAGGACGCAACTTCGACGAGATCCTCCGTGTGCTCGATTCGGTCCAACTCACGAGCAAGTGCAAGGTGGCGACTCCAGCGGACTGGAAAGAAGGCGAGGACTGCATCATTGTCCCCGCGGTCTCTAACGAAGAAGCCAAGACCCTCTTTCCCAAGGGCTTCACCGAGATCAATCCCTATCTGCGGACAACTCCGCAGCCAACCTGCTGATCCATTCTCAATCGTGCATGTAAAAAGCCCACCAGATCGGCGGGCATTTCATTTGTATCTTGCCCTCTCAGAGCAGCGATTCGGGATTCTGCAGCGATTCGACGATCTCGGCGAGTGCGAGTGCGGCTGTTGCGCCATCAACCACGCGATGATCGCACGCCAGTGACAATGGCATGACCTTGCCGACCATCGCCTGTCCATCGCGGACAATCACGCCGTCGTAGGCCTTACCGATCGCAAGAATCGCCACCTCGGGCGTATTGATCACCGGTGTGGCAAACTTGCCCGCGTGCGAACCGACATTGGAGATCGTAAAGGTCGAGCCCATCAACTGATCGCGTGGGATCGAGCGATCGCGGGCGCTGGCGGCGATACCTGCGATTGCCTGAGCCAGATCGACGAGATTCATCTGATCCGCATCACGGATCACCGGGACCATCAAGCCGTTTTCCGTATCGGTCGCGATGCCGAGAGTCACCGCGGCATATTCCACGATCTCTGCATTCGCCTCGTCGACAATCGCATTCATCGCGCCGAACTTGCCCGCCAGCGCTTTGGACACCGCGGCACAAACGAACGGCAGGAAGCTAATCTTCACGCCGGTCTGGGCGGTGAGTTCCTTGCGGAGCGCGTCGATCGTCGTCACATCCGCTTCGTCCATCACTGTAAAGTGGACGGCCGTACTGACCGACTCACGCAATCGATTGGCGATCGTCCGCCGGATGCCCTTGAACGGGATATGTCCCTCGGCTTGTCCGGGTTGGACAATGCTCTGCTGGGCCGGGTTGGGGATCGGGCGATGCGCCGATGGTCCTTGATATCCTGGAGCATACGGCAACCCCTGCTGTGGCATCGGCTGGGGATATCCATACCCCGGCGGCGGTGGTGGTGGGGCGTACCCATAGGGATAGGCCGGTGGATATGGGTACGGAGGTGGTGGGGGTGCATAGCCGTATGCGGGCTGGTGGGGATAGGCCGGTGGCGGCGGCGGCGGGGGTGCATACGCGGGTTGTTGAGGCGAATAACTCGGCGATACTGGCGTCGTTGGCAGATTCAACGGGCGACGCGTTTCGGCTTGGCGTGGTGCCGGTGCTGTTGGTGCCGGGGCTGGAGTTTGGGCAGCCGATGGTGCTTTGGGTGGTGCCGACCCATCGGCAGCATTGCGTACATCCTTGGCAGTCACGCGACCGCCGATCCCGGTGCCGACGATCGAGTTGATATCAAGTCCTGCATCGCGGGCGAGCCGCCGAACCGCCGGCGAGGCCAATGCCTTGCCATCGGTGCTGCTCATCCCCGGTGTATGGTCTGACATCTGCCCGACCACCGAGCCCTGATCCTCCGGCTCATCATCGACCGCCGGGGCTTGCTCTGGCGATTGTGCCGGTGTTGGTGCATCATCGCTGCCGCTCTCATAGGTGACAAACGGAGCGCCGACCTTGATGATATCGCCGTCCTTGCCGTGGAGCGTTTTGATGGTGCCCGCGCGAGGCGACGGGACCTCGACAAGCGCCTTGTCCGTCTCCATCTCCGCGATCACTTCGAGTTCGCCTACGGTATCGCCTTCCTTGACCGTCCACTTGATGAGTTCGGCTTCTTCAAGCCCTTCGCCTAGGTCGGGGAGGATAAAGATGTTGGGATCTGATGAAACTTTGCCAGCCATATGTCATTCCTCTTCGCATTCGTTGCGGTGGGGGATTGTATCGTTCGTCAATTTCTGTATCTGCGACTCAATACGCCAAGCACTCCGTGATGCCCTTGAGAATCCTCGGCGATTCCGGCAGGTACTCGTTCTCCAACTTGTAGTACGGCATGATCGTATCAAACCCAGTCACCCGCTGGATCGGGGCTTCGAGGTGCAAGAAGCACTCCTCCATCACCCGCGTCGCGATCTCGGCACCGAATCCGCCGGTGAGCGGGGCCTCGTGGACAATCACGCACCGCCCGGTCTTGCACACCGACTCGGCGACCGTGTCCATATCGAACGGATAGATCGAACGCAGATCAATCAGTTCCACCGACACATCCTCGGGCAGGTTATCAATCGCTTCGAGTGCCTGGAACACCGGTGCCCCCCAAGTGACGACGGTCAAATCCTCGCCCTCCGCGACGACCTTAGCCTCGCCGATGGGGATCTCGTAATACGCATCGGGCACCTCTTGTTTGAATGTGCGGTACACCCGCTTGGGCTCGAAGAAGATCACCGGGTCTGGGTCCTTGATCGCCGAGTTCAAGAGCCCCTTGGCGTCGTAAGGCGTGCAGGGCATGAGCACCTTGATTCCTGGTGAATGGGCGTAGATGACCTCGGGTGAATCAGAGTGGAGTTCAGGCGCATGGATGCCGCCGCCGACCGGAACCCGCACCGTCATCGGCACCGTCACCGCCGAGCGTGTCCGTGTCCGCATCCTCGCGGCATGGTTTACGAGTTGGTCATACGCCGGGCCGAGGAACCCCTCGAACTGGATCTCCGGGATCGACTTCATCCCCGCGATCGCTAAACCAATTGCTGTCCCCATGATCCCCGACTCGTCCAGCGGCGTATCGACCACCCGGTCTTTGCCGTGCTTGGCTTGAAGGCCATCGGTGGCGCGGAAGACGCCGCCGTTGAGCCCGATGTCTTCGCCGAGCAGGATCACATTCGGATCGTTTGCGAGGGCTTGGTCGAGTGTCGAGGTGATCGCACCGACGAGTGTTTGTTCTGCCATGTCAATCTCCTCAGGCGTTCTGGTGCTGTGCGTTCAAACCAATCTGCGACGGGTTCCGTCCGATCGAGGTCGTCCGCATCGTGTCCCGCTGAATCTGCAAATCCCGAGGCAACTCGGCGTACATATCTTTGAAAAACTCATCGCTTGTCGGCATCGAGACCGAGATCGCCGCATCGACGACCTCCTTGACGATCGTTTTAGCGCGGGTTTCGAGTTCTTCCTGCTTTTTGTCATCCCAGATGTCGATCGATTCCATGTATTTGCGTGTGCGGATCAACGGGTCCTTCTCGAGCCACGCATCGACCTCTGCCTGATCGCGATACCTTCTCGCATCATCTGCAGTGGTGTGATCGGCGAGCCGATAGGTGACGCCTTCGATGAACGAAGGCCCGCCGCCCTCGATCGCCCGTTTGCGGGCATCGCTGGTGGCTTTGAAGACTGCGAAGATGTCATTGCCATCGACCTGAATCGTCGGCATGTCATACGCGATCGCCTTCTGGGCCACCGTCGCCGAGTTCATCTGTTGCTCGCGAGGCAGCGAGATCGCCCACGAGTTGTTCTGGCAATAAAACACACAAGGCACCTGCATCACCGACGCGAAGTTCATCGCGTTATGGAAATCACCCTCCGAGGTCGCCCCGTCGCCGAAGTAGGTGATGACGGCTCGGTCCTTTTCCTTGCGTGCCTTCATCGCCCAGGCGATTCCGGTTGCATGAAGCATGTGCGTCCCGATCGGCACAGATAGCGGCGTGATGTTCACCCCATCGGGGAACTTCGAGCCCCGCTCGTCGCCCATCCAATACTGAAGCACATAATGCATCGGCATCCCGTGCATGAACAACGCAGCGTTCTCCCGATACGAAGGCACGACCCAGTCGTTCCCCTTGACCATCGCCAACGCGGACCCCACCGCGTTGGCCTCTTGTCCCTTGTTCTGTGGATAGGTGCCCATGCGTCCGGATCGCTGCAACTTGAACGCGATCTCATCGAGCTCGCGGCAGATCCGCATCTGCTCGTAGAGATACACCACCTGCTTATCGCTGAGCGTGTCCTTGGCGAGTTTTTTATCGAGCTTGCCGTTTTCATCAAGGATCTGCAAGTGCTCGATCTTGGCTTCAAATACGGTATGGTGAGGCATGGTGTCTCCTACAGAATCCCCAAGCGTGGGCAACGACCGCGCATCCGTCGTTCCAATGGCGGCGGGGGCGTTGAAGTGCCAACTCACCGGGGTCAATAAGTATAGGAAGCAAAAGCCAAAAGATCAGTGGTTGAGTGAGCGGGAGTGCGGGCTATGTCGGGGCAGAAAAAATCACCAATCCCGTCCCAAAATGCCATCGCGGGTGTAATCAAAGGTGGCAAAGTGCCTTTGAAGCTCGATGTATTCAACAGGATCCCCTGGGTAGGTGTCTGGAACTTCAAAGTCCATGAGGACAGGATCAACCGCGTTACCGTTCGAGCGGAGCGCAACAGAGAGATCCGCTGCCGCGATCATATGGCGCGATGGATATGGTGGATCCGTATATACATTGAAGACATCTCCAACCAAAAAATCATCATGGAACGGGGGTTCTTCGATAAGGAATGCTTTGCCCGAAGGGAAGGTCACATCTGAGAGTTTAGCGACTCGATTCATGGTGCGAGCATTTGGAACGGCATCCTCGTGGAGTGCTGAGGGAGTGTAGTAAAACGAGCGAGAAATCGTCCGGTTGAGCATAAAGATGATCTGGTTGGCCGGGCGACCTTGATCTTCCGAAGCCCATTGGACAAACTGTTCGCTCACATAATCATTCGGGCAAATGAGTGCATCGTTGATGTAGCTATACCCAAACTCATCAATCATTGGGTAGACCCAATAGTCAGCCGCGGTTTCAAAGTACCCTTCCGGGACAGTGAACCCCCCTGGGGTGATGAGCGATCCAGTGAGATTGTCATAGTCATAGATAAACGGGACATATCCCTTATTTTCATCTGTGTAAAGACTGATCCTTGTGGATAACTGGTGCATCTCGATCATACACGCCGCATCCCGAGCGGAGGCCCGCACACCGGCCAATGCTGGGAGCAGGAGCCCCATCAGGATTGAAATGATCCCAATTGTCAGTAAAAGCTCGATGATGGTGAACCCGTGGCGATTGTGCGGCTCATGAGTACAATAATAAATTTTGGAAAACATTGGCAGATTCCACTTGACAGTAGGTGGTGGGGGGGGGGTATTTTAACATGTATCGAAAGGAGAATGATTGTGACTTTGAAGAAAATGCAAAAAAATTCATCAGGAATGGGAATGCAAGTGGCCGTTTTGGTTGTTGGGATCGGTGCTTCATCTGTTTTTGGCTTGTGCTACAAATTGGGTCCTCGCCTCGGATTCGGTGGTCCGGGTGTTGAAGATACACCTTGTACGGCTTTCATCGCGAATGGTTGCAGCCTGTACACGCAGTGTCCTATCGGATCACTGTGCGAAGTGGACTGGTGGCGAGGAAAGAAACCTTGTATTCCTGGAACTACGGTTGTTCCGATGCTTCGGTTTACATCTGGTACTCGAATTCCGGGAACATCTTGTTGCGGGGCAGGCGTGCCTTTGCCACCAACAGGAGCAACTTGTACAGTTCCAGCAGACACTTTGGGTACAACAACATGCCTGTTTATAATTGCATAATTCAGGGAGGATGAATGCGATTTATATCCGTTGGTTTTGTGATTTTGTGTATATGGCTAGTTCCTTGCAACGATGCCTTTGGAAGTGCTCCCGAAGATTTTAGCTGGGAACGGTTTCGTCTACCTGAAAACTATCAAGGGCACGCCGAAATACGGTATGAACTTGATGGGGAGATGCAGTACTGGAATGAAGTTGATTTTTCTATTGGAAAGAAGTATGTTTATCTTAAGCGGTTTAGGGATATTCCAGGTGTTGGTCTATCAGTAATTGATGTGCGAAATGATAACTTTGATGAGTCACTTCGTATCGTTCCTGCTGAAAATATGATTTACAGAACACGGACCTTTGAGCAATCATATTCAGAGTCGGGTGAATCTGAACTTAGCCCGCTGCCAATTGTGCGTGCTCTCTCTTATCGGATTGATCAAATAGAAATCACACAAAGCGAGTACGAGGATAATGGGGTTTTGACATACCAGTTATCAGGGAAAGATGGTGTTGGGTACGGAGTCTCGGAAATAGATGTTCAAGAGGACAGAATTATTGCCTATCGGTCTGGGAAAGTGAAGAGTGGGTTCGTGTCTACAATTCATTATGGCAAATGGATAGATTTGCCATCAGGGGCCCATGTGCCCACAGTGATCAGAAGCGATATCTTTGATCCACAGAGCGAGACGATCACTCGACAGGTTATAGAGTTGACCGATATTGTCGAATTGGCAAGTAATTATGTTCATACTATACGGCCGTTGCCACAAGGTTTCACAGTGATTGATCACATCGAAGGGGTTTCCAAGGTTGATGGGAAAGTCATTGACAAGATTCAATATGGACAACCACTTAAGTCAAGCAGTACGCCACCCGGCGCACGCGGCAAGCAGGCCAGCAAACTCTTTGTCTGGATCGGTGTTGGGTTCGTTGTTGTTGCGGGGATCATGCTCGGCACCAAACTCAAGGCCGCTAGCTGATGCCCGCCCGCCTCTTCCGGAACCTGTCCCTCTGGTCAATCGGAATCATCTGGGCCCTCGCGGGTGTATCAAAGCTGATTGACCCGCTCCTTGGTTCGACGACCAATCAGCAAGTGACTTGGGCCTCGTCTTTTCCAAATGCGTGAATGATCTCTGTGGCGATATTCGAATGCGTTATTGCCGTCCTCATCTTCGCTCGGTTCCGTTGGATCCCGATCGCTCTCGGCTCTGTGATGCTCAGTTCGTTCATGATCGCGCTCTGGATCTGGCCGCCGGCGTACCAACAACCCTGTGGGTGCTTTGGCAAAGTTGAGATCTTTGATACCATTGATCCTGTCGCGAAGATCATTCTCTTCAGCGGTCTCAATGCCCTCGCGGCCGCGTTGACATGGGTGTGTCAGGTTGATAAAGGTACAAATAAAAAAGAGCATCTTGAGATGCTCTCTGCATAATGGATTCGATCGAACTCGGCCTTTACAACTGCGAGATTGTGTCTTCCATATGCTCGCGCCCGCTTGAACCAACATTTTCGCGCCCCGTCCCCGGGAACTGCTTGATGTGATCTTGCTTGAGCTCGTGCCCGGTGCCCTTGGCGTTGGGAGAACTCTCGGGGATCGCGAAGAGCTTGTTGTCGAGGGTGTCCGAGTGGGCCAGCGCGAGCTTGGCCGCCTTGAGCATCGTGTCGTCCGCATTTTCGTGCAGTTCTCGGAATGACTGGTGGATCGCCAACTCGGCGAGATCGAAGAAGTGGATCGCCGATGCCTTGTTGCGCTCGAACTCGGTGCCCGATTCGCCGTTGCGGATATCCATATCAAGTCGCGAGAGCGTGCACGCCCAGCCGTGGAGATAGATCGCCGCGTCGGCGAGCCGGGCCTGTGTTGCCTGGGCCGTAACGATCTCGGCGTCCTTCTTCTTCGAGATCACCTTGAACTGGTAGGTGAACTCCGAGATGAGCTTGGTCATCCTCGCCGCCGATGAACGGAGCGATGTATGGACATTGTTGACGGTTGGGGCCTTCTTCCGCATACCGAGGAACACCTCCAAGCCCAGCGGGATCGCCGCCCGGATCATGGTGGGGGTGAACTTCTTGTTGTCAGCCATCTCCTTGATCCCGAGCATCTTCTCGGCGAGTTGCTTGCCGCCATAGGCGAAGATGAATGACTGCATAACTTCGTTGGCACCCTCAACGATCGTGTTGATCCGGGAGTCGCGGAAGATACGCTCGAGTTCGTTTTCACTCATGGTGCCCTCGCCGCCCATGATCTGCATCGCATCGTCGACGGTGCGCCAACCCATCTCCGAGCAGAACACCTTGCAGATCGCGGTCTCGAGCATAATGTCGTCGTCGTGGCGATCGAGCATCCCGGTGGTCATGTAGAGCACCGAGTCCATCGCGTAGCACAACGCGCTCATATGCGCGATCCGCTTCTGTACAAGCTCGAAGTCACAGATCGGACGCTTGAACTGATAGCGTGTCTGCGACCACTTGATCGATTGTTCCATCGCCCGCTTGGCGCCGCCGAGCATCCCCGCCGAGAGCGTGCACCGCCCGTAGTTGAGACAGGTCAGCGCGAGCCCCAAGCCCTTTCCCTCTTTGTGGAGCAGGTTCTTACGCGGGACCTTGACATTGGTGAACTTGATCCGTGCCTGCCAGGTTCCCCGGATGCACATCTTCGAGCGGTTCTTCGAGAAGATGTCAATGCCTTCCATATCCGGCGTGCAGATCACCGCCGTCACACGCGGCTTGCCGTCGATCTGCTGGACACCCATCACGGTGAACAATCCCGAGATGGCGCCCGAGGTGGCCCATTTCTTCTCGCCGTTGACGATGTAGTGCTCGCCGTCTTCGGAAACATCAATCGTCGTCTCCTGCCCACCTGCATCACACCCGACCTGAGGCTCCGAGAGGCAGAATGCACTGAGCCACTCTTTCGACAGCTTCGGTAGAAACTCCATTTTCTGCTCATCTGTCCCGTAGAGCATCAACGCTTTGCATCCAATGGATTGGTGAGCAGACACCAACACCGCGGTTGAACCACAATATTTGCCGATGATCTCGAGCACGCGGTTGTAGCTGGTGATCCCCATGCCCAACCCGCCATACTCCTTTGCGATGGTCATACCGAGAACCCCAAGATCGAAGAGCTTCTGGATCACCCATTCCGGGATGTACTGCTCCTGATCTATCTCGACCGAGGGGTGCTCGGTGCGGAGGTACTCTTCGAGTTCGGCGACGAGTTGATCGCATTCAGCGGTTTCTTCGGGGGAGGCTTTGGCGATCTCGGGATACGGGAGATACAACTCCTCACGGAAGTTGCCCCAGAACAGATTCTTGACGGCCCCCATCGTTGATGGCTCGGGTCCAAGGATTTGCTCGGCGTCGGCGATCATCTCCTTATCGCGGCTCGAGAGCCCTTTCATGTTCTTGAGATCTGCTTTGGTTGGCTCTGCCATGGTGTGTACTCCTCGATCAATGTTCATCGTTTGCATGCGTGTAGCTGCAACCGGAAGGTGTTATTTCTTGGACTTTGAAAAAAATGCCTCGATTGCTTCCTGTGCCAGCTCGCTGTGGCGAAGCGAAACAAGATGATCCCGCTCTGATTTGATCGCCGCCGCCCATCCGACGCAGATCCCTGTTTTCACAGCATCAAGCACCGCATCGGCGTGAAGCGATGGAGCGATCTCGTCGGACGCATCAACCATCGCCGCCTCGAACACATCGCCATCGCTGGTCTGGATACACCGTGAAGGTGTGCCCGTCCGGTTTGGTTTCGATTGGGTGCTAAGCCATTCTTTGGCAACCTCGATCAACCCATCACGCGTCGGGCTCGTTGCGTCGAATATCCCCAGTTCATAGGCAACATTCGACTTGAACGGGATCCCGTTGGCCGTCGCGACGACCGCCGATTTGGGGTCAATCCTTGCGGGGAGCAGATTCGTCCCGCCCCACCCCGGACAAATTTTGAGTCCGGCTTCGGGTAATCCAACAAGGTATGGCTTGGCATCGGGATCAACCACCCCGATCAACCCATCGCAGTGCATCGCCAGTTCAAGTCCGCCGCCGAGCACGGTCGAGTGGATCGCTGCTGCTGTTGGACAGGGCAGATCCGCGAGTTTCTGGAAGACCCGAGCGCCGAACTCAAGATAGGTATGCAAACCCGCATCATCGAGCGCCATGATCGCCTTGAGATCTGCACCAGCGACGAAGGCACGATCGGCTGCCGAGGCCAGGATGAATCCATCGAGATCGGCGGGCAATGAATCGAGCGTAGCATCGAGTTTTTCGAGCAGAGCCTGATCGATCACCACAACGGGACGCCCCGGCTGGTCGAGTGTCAGTATCCCAATTTTGGCACCATCAGCGGTGCTGTCAATGGTGACAGAGAAGAGTTTACTCGTCATGCGATGCCCGTGTCTTGCGAAGGATCGTTTGTGGGCCCTTGATTGCCCAAAATACACGCTCGTTCGCAGCCAAGCGTGTCTCAATCCTATGCAACAGACGGACAAATGGATACTTCTCGAGTGAGAACACTTACCGCTTGATCCGGGCACTCAGCGCGGCCTGTGCCTCTGGGGTTGCGAGCACTTTGGCGCTCAGCGTTGCGCCCTTGAGCACCAATGCCTCATCAAGCGATCCATCAATCTCGTTGAGGAGATGCTTCGTTGAAGAAAGTGCTTTCGGGCCGCCGGTGGCGAGGCGTTGGGCGATCGAATCAGTCAGTTCATCGAGCCCGTCGCGATCCTCCGCCAGATGATCCACCAGCCCGATATCAAACGCCTCTTGACCGCTCATCACCCCGCCCATGAGCATCGCCTTGCGTGCTCTGCCCGGGCCGAGTTTCTTGACCACCCAGGGCGCGATGACCGCTGGGCAAATCCCGAGATCAACCTCTGGGAATCCGAGATTGGCCTCCTGGTGTGAAACAGTCACGTCGCACACGCAGGTCAGTCCGCACCCGCCTCCGATCGCTGCGCCGTTGACCGACGCGACGACGACCTGATGCAGATCCCGAATCTTGAGTGTCAGTCTCGCCAAACTTGTCAAGAGTCGCTCGCCCATGGAGGGATCACCCGAGAGCTCGATGAGCACGGCCTTGAGATCCATCCCCGCGCAGAACGCCTTGCCCGCCCCGGTGATAATCAGCACCGAGGTCTCCGATGACGCAAGTTCATCAACCGCATCGTGCATCGCTTCGAGAATCTCGATCGACATCGCGTTGCGTGTTTCGGGTCGATTGATCGTCAGTTTGGCGATCAGCCCATTAGTCTCCAGAATCACAGGTTCAGTCATATCCCTATTCCTTATCCCCAGAGGGCAGCGAGCCGTTCTTGTTCCTCGGGCGATCCCGTCAGAGATAGCGACACATCAAGCCCCCGCGGGGCATGGTCCGTCATGGGTGCACAAATCTCATTGAGCCAAGCCTTGGTCGCCTGAATCCCCGAGCCCGGCTTCTGAGCGAGTATGCGAGCAATCTCCACCGCCCGTCCACGAACGGCTCCGCGATCCTCGACCGTTTCATGCACAAGCCCGATCTTCAACGCCTGAGTCCCTGAAATCAGTTCCGTATCGACCAATCGCGTTCGCACCGCGCCCGGCGAGATCGACGCCATCATAAAAGCAGCTGAAACCGCAGGCGACACCCCGATCTTCACGACCGGATATCCAAGTTTGGCCTGTTCATCCGTCACTACGATATCCGCTCCGCCGAGGAGCGCACATCCACCCGCGACTGCAGCCCCGTGCACGCCGAGCACGATCGGAATTTCGATCGCACGCATGGTGTGCACAACCGAGGATAACCCAGTCAATAACTGCCGCATCGTTTCGCCGCCAGGATCGTCAGCACACATCTTCAAATCAAACCCAGCACAGAACGCCTTGCCCTCACCGACAAGCACTACAGCGCGTGCTTTGTGCGCACACTCTTGGATCTCCCGATCCAACTGCTCAAGCAGTTTCGGCACCAACGCATTGCGCTTGTCCGGACGATCGAGCGA
>Ga0316206_1001194_pt1 | contig 25102 bp, 30 predicted proteins | sample 6monthpyrite_MG_FD_204942 | JGI IMG/M metagenome (GOLD analysis project Ga0316206, IMG submission 204942) | Microbial mat bacterial communities from mineral coupon in-situ incubated in ocean water Damariscotta River, Maine, United States -... | ecosystem: Environmental > Aquatic > Marine >... | reverse complement strand
ATTGAACAAAAGAATAACAAATCATTGCAAAGAAGAAAGTGAATCCTATCACTTTCTTCTTAAAATACATCACTAACACTTAAAGGGCATTTTATTCTTTTAATGGGTTGTTTTAAAATGCTGTCAGGCAGCATTTCACCTGACAATTTGTCATATTATTTTGAAAACTTTTAAATAAAAAAATAATAATTTGGACATTTTTTGTATTCAATAATGCTTCTATTCAGTTCATATATGTTAGAGTATTAATACAATAAATGGAGAATTAAGAATGGCTAGAGATTTTATTTCAGAGACATCAATTGTCATCAAAGCCCCAGTTACAAAAGTGTGGGAGTCACTTGTTAATCCGGAAATAGCAAAGAAGTATTTCTGGGGTGCAGAAGTTAGTACTGGCTGGAAAATCGGAAGCCCAATCACATTTAGGGGAGAGTTTAACGGCAATAAATATGAAGAAAAAGGGGAAATATTGCAGTTCATACCTGAAAGTTTACTTGAATATTCTCATTGGAGTAGTCTTGAAGGTATTCCAGATGTGCTGGAAAACTACCGTTAGATGATTTTATAAAGCTAACACAAGACGTTTTATGTGCTGGTACTATAGTCCAAAAAGGAAAAAAACTTGTTTACAGTTAGCTTTTGTGAAAACCATGAGTCTTTATTGAACTCAACCATTTTATACTATTTGGTTGGTTAATGTATTATACGAAGGGGAAAAATGAAAACAACACAAACATATTGGAATCCTTTAGATATTAAAAATACAGGAGAATGGGAAGATATTGAAGGCTCAGATGGAAATCTTCAGCAACTAACAATCGCTCAAGACTTTGAAACGGGCGATTACACGAGATTAACCAAGTTTAAAGACGGGTACTCAACTAAAACATTTGGAGCAAAAAGCCACGCATATCCCGAAGAAATATTTGTAGTATCAGGTAGGTTATATGATGAAGCATTTGAGATGTGGCTTGAAAAAGGACACTATGCTAGTAGACCACCACATGAGGTTCATGGACCATTTATTGCGGATGGAGATGTGATTATTCTTGAAATATCATATCCAAGTCAATCAAAATAATAAAGTGAACTAACAGTTACTTCAACATGCTGCTGGCATCTTCATAGCCCATCTGAAACATTTCATCAAGATACTTTAAAGAAAAAAGCGAATAATTTTCCAGCTCCGGTGAGCTTATGTAGATATCACATAAATTCTTAGATGCTTGGCTTATTTCGTATGCTCTGAGGAATATGGCTCGCTTTAAATTTGAGAATAAAGTATTATTGACATTTTTTGGATAAGTTGGATGAAGGTTGACTCCTATTATTTTATAATGATATTGATTAAGTGGTTCTATGGGCATATGGTTTATTATACCGCCATCAACCAGCCTTTTGCCATCATACTCAACTGAAGGAAAAATCGGGATAATAGCAGAAGATGCTAGGCATATTTGTGCCGTACTCCCGCTACTAAAATAGATATAATCACCGCTTTGCACATCAACGGCAGTTATATGTAGTGGTATATTTAATTCTTCTATATTTTTAACCGGAAGTAACCTTTGGATTATTTTTGATTCATAATCCGCTTTTAGCAAAGAACCTTTAAACAGATTAAGGGAGAAAATTTCTTTAAACTCTTTTGATTTAAAAATTTCTAACTGTTCTTTAGGGCTTATACCGGAGGCGTAACTTGTTGCTATAATGGCTCCGATAGAAGTAGCTGAAATTGCTTTGACTTTTATATTTTTTTCATCTAAATAATCTAAAACTCCAAGATGGTAAGCTCCTCTTGCCGCACCTCCAGATAAGGCTAAAGATACTTCATTCATCTCTTTCACTCCACTTTAAAATCTCAAATCTGCCATCTATATGCTCAACTACAGCTGTGCACGATTCGACCCAATCACCACAATTTAGGTATTCAACGTCACCTATCATCTTCATCTCAGCTTTATGAATATGTCCGCATATAATGCCATCATAATTTTTTCTTTTTGCATGTTGGGCTAAAATCTCTTCAAAATCAGTTATAAAACTTACAGAGCTTTTCACATTATCCTTAACATATTTAGAAAGTGACCAATATTTTTTGATACCAACCTTCTTTCTGAGTATATTTAAAATATGGTTGGCGTGTAGAACAAATTCATATCCATAATCACCGAGTATTGCTAGCCATTTTTTGGTCATAGTTATGCTATCAAAAAAATCCCCATGCGTTACGAGGTACTTTTTACCATTAACCGCGTGATAATCAAGTTCATTGACTATTTCCAAGTTGTCACCCATGAGTAATGGAGCAAATGGCCTTAAAAACTCATCATGATTACCTATAATAAAATAAACTTTAGTTTCTTTTCTCGCCTTTCTAAGTACCTTTTGAATAACATCAGAGTGCGATTGTTCCCATTTAAATTTTCTTTTGATTGCCCAACCATCAATAATATCACCAACAAATATAAGGTTTTGCGACTCATTATCTTTCAAAAAATCTAAAAGTCTCTCAGCTTTGGAAAAGCGTGTGCCTAAATGTACATCGGATATAAATATTGTTTTATAATTCATGCAAAAATTCTACTTCTTGTTTATTACAAATTTGTTACAAGTTCATAGCAAATTTAACTATAAGTAGTTTTTAGTTATAATCGCAAAAATTTTTTATAGGACTCTATTTATATGAGAACTCATTATTGTACAGATTTAAGTGAAAAAAATGTAGGTCAAGATGTTGTTTTGACCGGTTGGGCTAATAATAATCGAGACCACGGTGGTATTGTATTTATTGATTTACGAGATAAAACTGGTTTAATTCAGCTTGTTTGTGATCCGGCAGACAGTGAACAGGCTCATAAAATGGCAGATAGCGTTCGTGATGAATTTGTTCTTATTGCTAAAGGTAAAGTGCGTCATCGTGGGGAAGGTTTAGTTAACCCTAGACTTAAAACCGGTGCTATTGAAATTGTTGTAGATGAGTTAATCATTGAGAATAAAGCTGCTCCTATGCCGTTTGTTATAGGTGATAAAAATGTAGGTGAAGAAACTAGACTTAAGTACCGTTACTTAGAGCTAAGAGATCCTGACATGTATGAGACATTTCGTCTTCGTTCAAAAGCGGCAATCGCAGCAAGAAATATACTTGATGAGCTTGGTTTCTTAGAAGTTGAAACGCCGATTTTAACAAAATCAACTCCAGAAGGTGCCAGAGACTATCTGGTTCCATCCCGTGTACATGACGGTGAGTTTTATGCCCTCCCCCAATCACCACAACTGTTCAAACAACTTTTAATGGTTGGCGGATTTGACAGATACTTTCAAATAGCAAAATGTTTCCGTGATGAAGATTTAAGAGCTGATCGCCAGCCAGAATTTACTCAAATAGATGTTGAGATGAGCTTTTGCGATCAAGAAGATGTTATGAAAGTAGCAGAAGAGTTACTTGTAGCCATGTTCAAAGCTGCTGGGGTTGAAGTGAAGCCACCTTTTAACCGAATTACTCACAAAAATGCTATGGAGTGGTATGGTTCTGATAAACCAGACTTACGATATGACCTTAAAATGGTAGATGTTATTGATATTTTTGAGAGATGTGACAACGAAATCTTTACAAACATCGCGAAAAAACCACACACAAACCGTATAAAAGCTCTTAAAGTTCCAGGTGCTGACTTGGTATTTTCAAAAAGAGAGATGAAGAGTTTTGAAGATTTTGTACGTAAATTTGGTGCACATGGTCTTGGTTATTTTCAACTTAAAGAAGATGGTTTAAAAGGTCCGCTTATTAAATTCTTTTCAGAAGCAGACATTCAACTGATAATAGAAAGAACAGAACTTGAAGTCGGTGATGTTGTATTCTTCGGTGCAGGTGACAAGAAAACTGTACTTGACTACATGGGAAGATTTAGAATTTTCATAGCTGAGCATGAAAAAATGAACCTTGTTGACAAAGACAGATTTGAATTTGTATGGGTTGTTGATTTTCCAATGTTTGAAGTTGAAGATGGAAGAGTAAAAGCACTTCACCATCCATTTACAATGCCTAAGGATACCGACAAAGAAGATGTAGAAGAGATAGAATCTATCGCCTATGATATCGTTTTAAACGGTACTGAGCTAGGTGGTGGAAGTATCCGTATCCATAAACAAGATGTTCAAAATGAAGTCTTTAAACTTCTTGGAATCGAAGAGGAAGAAGCACAAGAAAAGTTTGGTTTCTTACTTGACGCTCTTAAATTTGGAGCACCTCCACATGGCGGCTTTGCTTTAGGTTTTGACAGACTTATGATGCTTATCTCTAAAAAATCAAGTATTCGTGATGTTATAGCTTTCCCTAAAACACAAAAAGCTTCTTGTGTTCTTACAAAAGCGCCAAGTGCTGTTGATGCTAATCAACTGAGAGATTTACACATTCGCCTCAGAGAACAAACTAAAGCATAATAATGAAGAAACTATTTCTAATTATCGGAGCACCAGGCTCTGGTAAAACTACAGATGCAGAGTTAATCTCCGAGCAAAATGATGCAATAACACACTACTCTACCGGTGACATGCTAAGAGCAGAAGTTGCAAGCGGAAGTGAACTTGGCGCTGAAATAAACAACTACATCTCAAAAGGACTAATAGTCCCCATAAAAATAGCGATAGAGACTATTATAAACGCCATAAAAAATGCTCCTACTGACATCATCATCATTGATGGTTATCCAAGAAGCATGGAACAGTTAAATGCTTTAGATGAATATCTGCATGGGGACTCATCTTTAGAACTTACTAGCGTCATAGAAGTACAGGTAACCGAAGAAACAGCTCGTGACAGAGTTCTAGGTCGTGCCCGCGGTGCTGATGACAACACAGAAGTATTTGACAACCGTATGAAAGTTTATATAGAGCCTTTATCTGACATACAAGCTTTTTACAACTCTAAAAATCTTTTACATGTAACGAGTGGCGAAGGAACTATAGAAGAGATAGTTTCTGAGATGGGGAGTTTCCTTAAGTCTAAAATTTAAATTACATATTCAGAATTTATTCTGGATACTGCTTCTGTCAACAATAAAACTTTTTAGTAAATAATACACTTTCATCTTCGATTTAAACTTTTTATAGTGTCTTGTATATTATTGTTAGTGAACATTAAACATTCTGCTGTTAAGTCGTTAACTTCTATTTACATTATCATTTGTTTTAATATTTGGTTTTGCTTTGGCATATTTTTCACCATTAATTACTGTTGTTGTAAAATTTGGATGTTTCCCTGCTTCAACTTCTTTGACAATTATTTCTTTTGGTATATTTGAGCCTCTGCCTGGAATGCTATATGTGTCATTGCCACCTTTAACACCATCGTGATTACCTATTATATTATCTGCCATTTTAAATCCTTAATTTTGAATATTAGTAAAACACTAACATAAAAATTTATATTTATCAAATAATATGTCATTTTGCAATATTATTAATCTATATATTAAAAAAGAGAAGTAATTTATCTGTTTTAAGGTAGGGGAAATTAAAAAAGCATCCAGAAAAGCTCTGGATACCCTGCTCTATTTAGCTAGTTTTGCAATAATATCTGCTTCAACATTAGCTATATGTGCTGTGCCGTCAACAGTAACATATTTAATATTTGAGTTTTTGCTAGCTTGTTCTTTATAGTAACCTATTAGAGGTTGTGTAAGTTCATGGTAAACTTTTAATCTGTCAAGAACTACTGATTCTTTATCGTCATCACGCTGAACTAAATCTTCACCGGTTGCATCATCTTTACCTTCAACTCTTGGCGGGTTGTAAACTAAGTGGTACGTTCTGCCTGATGCCAAGTGTGCACGACGACCAGCCATACGAGTAACTATCTCTGAGTCGGGAACATCTATCTCGATTACTGCATCTATAGCGATACCGGCATTTGTAACAGCATCAGCTTGAGGAAGAGTACGAGGAAAACCATCTAAAAGGTAACCGTTTTTACAATCATCTTCAGTAATTCTATCTTTCACAAGACCTATAATAATCTCATCAGTTACTAGCTGACCGGCATCCATAGCTGCTTTAGCCATCTTACCCATCTCTGTACCGGCTTTGATAGCTGCTCTTAACATGTCACCCGTAGAGATTTGAGGTATGTTATATATTTTTGTTAAAAATTGGGCTTGAGTACCTTTTCCGGCACCTGGAGCTCCTAGTAATATTATTCTCATATTGATCCTATTGATTTTATTGACGATATTATATATAAAGGAAATTAAAACTAACTATAAGTGTGCATCTAAAAAAGGCTAACAGTTTATAAAATATTAACTATTTTTTATTTAACAACAGAGGAATCCTGTTCTGTTTCTTTAGCTTTATAAAACGAGGCTATAGCTAACATGTGGGATGAAAATCAAGTTTAGTGTTAAAACTACTCTTCTTCTGAAAAGCCAAAGTCTTCATCATCACCTTTTTGAGCTTCTAAAATATCATCAATAAGTTCTTGACATTCATCCTCGTCAATATCACCATTTTTTAAATCTGTCAAAATATCTTGTAAATCAGCTTTAAACTCGCGAAGCTCTTCTATCTCTTCCTTTGAGTCTTCACTTGCTTCTTTGTTGTCTGCAATCTCTGCAAAAATTTCATCTAGTCTTTCGTCAATATCAGGAATAACAACTTTTGTTAATAACTCTTCTAATTTCTGTGCTTGTGACATAATATGTGCCTTTTGTATTTTATTTATGAAATAATACTATAATTTAGAAAAAAGTAGAGAGATGAATTTTTACGCACTTATAATAGGTACAGAAATATTAAATGCAAGAAGAGAAGACAAACATTTTAATTTTATTCGTGATGAACTACAAAAGTATGGACATGAATTATTTGCATCGTTTATTATTAAAGATGATGAAAAGTTGATTAAACAGTCTTTTGAGCTAATAAAAGCAGACAAAAGTTCTGTTTTATTTTCATTTGGCGGAATAGGTTCAACACCTGATGATTTAACTAGAAAAATTTCCGCGGATATATTTACTTCTAAACCTTTAGTCCTACACAAACAGTTTAAATTAGACATAATAAACAAATTTGGCGACGATGCTTATCCTAATAGAATTCATATGGCGGAATTACCGGAGAATTCTGACTTACTATTTAATCCAATAAATAATATGTCCGGTTATAGCTTAAATAATAAATACTTTTTTGTTCCAGGTTTTCCAGAGATGGCGCACCCTATGTTAATCGAAGTAATGAAAAAGCATTTTTCAATATCTAAGCAAAAATTTAGATATACACTGCTTGCAAACACAAGTGAAGACAGGCTCATCTCTATTATGAAACTGCTCCCAAAACATATCGAATTATCTTCTTTACCAATGTTTAAAGATAATGGACCAATAGTCGAGCTTTCATTAAGCGGCAAAGATAAGGAAGAAGTAAAAGGCTATTTTAATCTTTTTGTAGAACAACTTACTAACACAAAGATATCATTTAAGTTAATATAAAAATTCTTTAATATAATCGAAAATCAAGGATTTTTATTATGTTAGTTTGGTTATTGGTACTTTTATTGCTTCTAGGCTCTATATATGCTGTTTATAAATTTGTAATATTTTGTCATGTGAAAAATGCTACGAAACAAAAACAACATTACATATTTGAGATAGAGAGAGAATTACAATGGCTGTACGAAATAATCATGTATTTAAGGGACACAAGGCATTACTAGGTGCAAAATATGTAACTTATGGGGAATTAGAACTTCCGACTAGATACAATATTTTTCCAAAATCAAAAGATGGGTTTGACTGGGGGCATTCAGGGAAAGCTTCTATACAGCTAGCATTCTCAATGCTTTGCCAACTAAGCAATGAAGAATTTGCTAAAAAATATGCTGTTCAATATGCCGATGAAATTATAAAAAATATTACAGCCAGAGACTGGATGTTGAATGCGTCAGATGTATTAAAGTGGATTGTCACAAACAGTGATACCGATGAGATAAAAGAGAACTATAAGCAAATAAATAAAACAGTACAAATAAAGAAAGTAGACACAGTAGAAGTAAAAAAAAGTAAAAAAGCAAATATTAACATCGTAAAAGATATTTGCAAAACACTAAAGATTACACAAAAAAATTTAGCAGAGATTTTAGAAGTTCCAGAAGGAACTGTTAGCAGTTGGGCAGTTAGAAATGAGTTGCCTAGACTTGGAAGAAAAGCTATAGAATTCTATATGTTAAATACAAAAAATCAAAAGATAGTAGATAGTTATAAAAACTTCACTACGCTTTTAAATAATGCGTAATTAACTACTATAGATTTTTTTCCTAACTAGATACTCTTTTAGTAGTGCTTATTTATCTAGCATAGCTTGTGTTTTTTGGGCTATTTTCATCATAGTCCAGGAGCTTTAAAATAGTTTTTTTATTCATTTTTCTGGCAAAATCAACAGCTGTAAAACCTTTTGTATCTGTTGCAGCCTGATTTACACCATTTGACAATAGAATTTTTGTAATTTCAACTCTTCCGTAACATGCGGCTGCCATTAAAGACGTAAAACCACTCTTTCTTTTTGTTTCATTTACATTTTTGCCATGTTCAATCAGGTACTTCACAATTTCAATATTATTATAAGTGACAGCCATATCGAAAATACTTACACCCTCTTCATCAAAATCAAATATATCTGCACTATTATCAATGAGAAGCATCAGCAACTCCATATCACAAGAACTTCTAATCGCACATGCTAAAACCGATTCACCGCTTTCATTTACATCATTTACATCAGCACCATCTTTAATATATTTTTTAACATTTAAATAATCATTATTTTTTAAAAACTCAAGCCACTTATTCATAAAATCCCTTTATTAATTAAATAGTATATATAAAATGTTATTAGTATTTTTTAAGTATAATTCCAACAATAAATTATTTAAGCGAGAATTCATGGAAATTATACAAACAACCGATACTTTTAAAGCGTTAATAGAAAATATCAAATCAACAACAGATGGATATAGAGATCCTTTAGCATTTGGTATATGTAGAGTTGATTTAGGTCAGCTCAACGTAGATAAAACTCTTCAGGCGACATACCCTTTAATCAACTGGAATGAGAATTTTGGAAGTGCTGCTATTTTTGTTAGAGCTTTAGCAGAACAAGGTGTAAATATTGATTTCACTCAGAGTGAAGTTGTTTGCGATATTAATCTAGACTTCTTAAAAAGTTGTTTAGCTGCTTTTACTCCTTACTCCGATGAAGCTTATGGTGATGCACACAAAAATATTCAGGTTGTCTCGGCACTCTATGCTCAAATAATCAATAGCGGAAGCTTAGAAGGTGAATTCAAAGTTACATTTATTTATGATGACGCTCCATTAGAAAGTGTTGAAGCATCTTACTTAAAATTGTATGCATTATCACAAGCAAAAGTAGAAATTAGAGGAATAAACTTAAATGGTGCATTTGGTGCTTTACCAAATGTTGCTTGGTCAAACGGACAGCCAATAGAGCTTGATTATCTTCGTGAATTTGAGATAGAACTGAAGCTATCAAATGAGTACCCTCATATTGATTTCGTAGATAAATTTCCAAGACTTTTACAGCATATTATTCCAGCGGATAATACTAGAATTCTTGATACATCTAAAGTAAGGTTTGGTGCGCAATTAGCCGCAGGCACAACTGTTATGCCAGGTGCATCTTATGTGAACTTTAATGCTGGAACAACTGGACCGGTAATGGTTGAAGGAAGAATATCTAGTTCTGCAATAGTTGGAACTGGAAGCGATGTTGGTGGTGGTGCTTCAATTTTAGGAGTCCTGAGTGGAACTGACGGGAACCCTATATCTATTGGTAAAAACACACTTTTGGGTGCAAACTCAACTTGCGGAATACCTATGGGTGATGGTTGTATTTTAGATGCAGGTGTGACTATACTTGCTGGCACAAAAATAAGAACAACCTCTCAAGAACTTGCTAAAATAAAAGAAGTAAACAACAATTTAAATATTGATAGCCAACTGCTAAAGGGTAGAGACTTAGCAGAATTGAATGGCATACATTTCAGACAAAATTCCCAAACAGGTGAAATCACTGCATCACGCTCAACCAAAGAAGTTAAACTAAACGCTGATCTTCACTAGCAGCTTGTTTAATTAATACTCTAAATAAGGATAGTTATGCCTGCTGTTAAAGATAAGCAATCCAATGAGTGGCACTTCTCTGCAGATGAATATATATTGAGTGAAACTGACGAAAAAGGTTTTATCATTTATGCAAATAATCTATTTTGTGAGATGGCAGGGTATAAACTGGAAGAATTAATAGGTGAATCTCATAATATTGTAAGACACCCAGATATGCCTCGTGCAGCTTTTAAAGGACTTTGGAGTGATGTACGGACAAAGGGATTTTGGACAGGAGTTGTAAAAAATCTCAGAAAAGATGGTGGATTCTACTGGGTTCATGCTACAGTGCTAAGAAGAATACATAGTGATGGTAAAGTAACTTATTTATCTGTTAGAGTAGTTCCAAATAGAGTAATTGTCAATTCCTGCATAAAATTATATTCAGAGCTTAAATCAAAAGAATAGATAGCTCTTTTAATATCTTATCTGATGTAATTTAACTGTTGCTGTCAACTTATAAAATATTCTCTATCCACTCTTCTCATTTTTTTAAATAATGGTGAAAATTTTCACTAAAGAGGATTACTATAAATTTATAAACATACTTTTATAAATTTAGTAATATAATGAGTTTGTAACTTAAAGTTAAGGGGAATGATATGAATATTTCTAACAATATTGCATCCATTAGGTCTCATCAAACTATGATGAATACAAACGCAAATAATATCGCAAATGTGAATACTGACCGTTTTATTCCGAGCGATACTAGAATCGTTAGCAATGGAAGTTCTATCTCACCAAATACTCGTCAAGCTGATGATAGTGGTTCTATAAAAAGTCAAACTAACTTAGCAAAAGAGATTCCAGATCAAATAATTACACAGGATGCAGTGGCTGTAAACGTGTCGGCTATTAAGACTCAGGATGAAATGTTAGGATCCCTTTTAGACATTAAAGCCTGAGTGTTTTTAATACTCATTTCTGTTAGTGATTCTTTTGATGCTATTTAGTTATGATGTTCATACTTTTTAAATTTCTCAAAATCTCTGAATTTTCATCATAATAATTTTGGTGTTTTCCAAGCTTTAGAGTGCTAAAGATAGTTTTCCCTATAATTATTCTGCCTTCAATTCCATCTTTTTTGGTTTTAATTCCCCAAGTGTTATGAAATACAATAATCTGATTGTTATATGTTCCAACATAAAGAACTATATGTCCTTTTTTGTATAAAAGTGTTTGAAACGGAATGGCTTGGTTCTTAATAAGTTGAATTTTTTCCCCATCAGTTAAGTTTTCTAAACTTATTATCTTTCCTACTTTAGATTGTTGAGATGAATTTCTAGGTAACCAAATGCCAAATGGCGTATACATGTCACGAAGAGTAGAAGAACAATCTCTTTGGTTGTATATACCGCCCCAACCATAATTTGTATAAAAAATACCGTTCATAATTTTTTCCAAATTATCTCTGCTTAACGTATATATCCCTTTATGGACAAGCTTTTTAGAAATTTCAGATTTTAAAAACAGTGGTTTAGAATTTTTATAATTTGCAATAGTTAAAACAGTGTAACTTTCTTTATTTTCACTAATAAGAGCAAACATCATCCCAATTTTTGAATTAAATAAAAAGCTTCCATCACTGCCTAGTATTGGAACATCATCCTTTGTGATAAAAATTTGTTCTGCTTTTTGCCATAAATCAGTATATTTTTGCTCTAAAAAGACTACATCTCTTGCCTTAAGCCAACCAGAGGCAAAACTACTAAAAGCATAAACCCATTCTTTATTTTTTGAATAGTGCGAAATAAAAATAGGTTTATTTGCTTCGATAGAACTATTCTGAATATAATCAAATGGAAATCCTTCTCCCGCTAAAGATGGGTTTTTAAGTAGTGGTTTTAGTGTAGGAAAGGCTCTTAAATTCAAATGTTTTAAAGTTATGGCTTTTTTATTTATAGTTGCATAAGCGTCAAAATTTGAATTTTTATACATCTTGTCAAAAAAGTGCTTATCTAATAACTGTAGATTTTCTCCATAACTTTTCCCCATTTTATATGAATCAAACGGCCATTTAATATTTTCTAATTTTTCAGGAGGCTCGTTTATATTCCACATACTAAAATAATGCTTCTCGTAGTTTTTTTGTATATCATATAAACTTACATTATTATCGATATTTTTTGTAAATACACTGACATCTTGCGGGACATTAACTAAATCATATATTTTAATCGGCTGTATTTTTTTAGAAGAACAGCCAACAAATACTAAAGCAAGTACTATAATAAACAAATATTTCAAATTAACCCTTTCAATCCACATCGCCAAATCTGCTAACAACCCTACCTATAACTTCTATCTCTGAAGGATTTAAAGTTTGAGTAGAATAGACTTTATTATCAGATATTATATCTACTTTTCCGTCTATTCTTTTTTGAATACGTTTAATGAATAAACCGGCTTCAGTTCTAATAGTGAAAACACCGCCTCTTTGAAGATCTGTCTTATCTCTATTAATAAATACAATGTCATTATAACTAAATGTGGGTTCCATAGAATCACCTGAAACATTAATTGCTTCAATATTTTTCAACTCTTTTTCTCCACCGAGCATTGCAACAAATTGTTCCGGTATTTCTAACTTTTCTATCTCTTCACATTCATTTTCACTTCCACCACCTGCACTCGCATTGATGTCACTAAAGTACTTAACTATAAAAAATTTATTTGTAGCTTCCACTAAACTCTCCGGTGATTGTCCATAGAGTATCCAGTTAATAGAAATATTTCTAGTGGCGCAAAAATCTAAAAGTTCTCCAAAGGGTATCTTATTCCTCTTTTTCATTGTCGCAAAATTCATTTGTGAAATACCTAAAATATCCGCTACATCTTTATCAAATATTTTCTTTGTAGAAAATTCACTAGATACTATACTTTTAATTTCTTCAACAATATCTATAAAACTATTCATGACATCCTCCTGTAATTTCTACAATTATAATCGATTTTTGTCATAAAGTCAATAATTATATGACAAATTGAAATTTTTTTTACATTATTTTACATATTCATATAAAGTAGTGTAAATTATTTAAAGGATATGATATGTCGATGATAATAAAAAATGCAGAAAGTTTATTTCAAAAATTTGAAAATAGATTAGAATTGTGGGCAAGTAAAGTTTTTTAAGAATTTTAAGCTTACTTTAGTGTTCTTTAGCTTTTTCTTCTTTTTTGAATTGTTGTTCTCTTTGAGCAAACTTATTTTTATGATAACCTGCAAAGATAAAAATCATAAAGATTATAAACAAAAAGATCATGATTCCATCGATAAATGGATTCACATATTTTCCTTAAATATTGTGTAATTTTGCTTAATAGCTTCATAAAGTACAATGCCTGAGCTAATTGCAAGATTTAAACTTCTGCCTTCTTTTGCCATTGGAATAGTGATGTTCTGATTTTTATAAGTATTTAATAAATCTTCTGGGATTCCAGCTGTTTCGCTACCAAAAAAAATATAATCACCCTCTTTGAAGTTGACCTCAAAGTATGGTGTATCTGTTTTGGTAGTTGCAAAATAAGCATTATCACTTATTTTGTTATTTTGAAAAAAATCATCTATATTTTCCCAGACGTGTAAATCTAGCTTATTCCAATAATCAAGCCCTGCCCGTCTAACGGCTTTTTCATCTATATCAAAACCTATAGGTTTTATTAAATGCAGGCTTGCTCCGGCATTTACACAAAGTCTTCCTATGGCACCGGTATTGTTGGGGATTTGTGGATTTACCAAAACTAAGTTAAACAAATGAACTCCAGCAGCTTATTTCTTTTGAATTATAGGTAGCAATATACACTAAAATATCACTGTTTTATTTGCGAAGATAAAAATTCTATCTTCAAGTGCAAGTTTTAGAGCACGGGATAGAACAACTTTTTCTACGTCTTTACCGGAGCGTTGCATGTCTTTCCAGCTGTAAGCGTGGTCTACATGTATAACTTCTTGAGCAATAATTGGACCCTCATCAAGATTATTATTAACAAAGTGTGCAGTTGCTCCAATAATCTTAACTCCCCTGTCGTATGCCTGTTTATAAGGATTTGCACCAATAAATGCAGGTAAAAATGAATGATGGATGTTTATAATTTTATTTTCATATGTTTCTACAAATCTAGGGGTTAAAATCCTCATGTACTTAGCCAAAACTATATAATCAACATCTTCAAAGCCATCTATATATTTTATTACTTTACTCTCATGCTCAGGGCGTTCTAACCCTTCATGGGAAATTGGTATATAGGGAATACTAAACTTAGTTACTAAAGATTCTAGAGTGTCATAGTTAGAAATTACAGCTAAAATATTAGCTTCAAGCTCACCCGCCTCATGGCGAATAAGTATATCACCAAGAGCATGTAGCTCTTTGGTAGCCATTATTATAATATTTTTCTTTTTAGGATAAATCACTTTAACAATGGACTTGTCTGGCAATACATCATTGATGGATTTTTCAAGTTTAGCATGGTCTACAACGCCATCAACAACACTTCTCATAAAAAATTTATTATTTTCCTTATCAACGAACTCACTATTTGAGAGTATGTTTAGATCATAACCATAAAAGACACTGGAAACTTTATGGACAAGTCCTTTTTCATCATTTGCTTCTATTAATATTCTGTATTGACTCAATGCCTACTTCCTTTTTCTAACTTTTCAATTCTAGCATCTATAGTTGCTAAAGTATATTCGAGAAAGTTTAGTGTTAAATCCATTTTAGCTTCTATGTTTGCATTATTTGGTGCCTGAAATCCTTCAAATAAAACAAGCAATCTTTCTCTAATAGAATTTAAATAAATTACTTCACTCTCAGAATGATTATCTTGCGTCTCTTCTTCCTGTATTAAAACTGGGACCTCTTTTTCATCGGAAACAATATTATTAGTCTCATTTATCTTAAAAGTCTGAACTTGCTTTGGAGGGACTTCTTCCATCTCTGCCAGAGTTGACAATATTACATCTTTTAGCTCCATGACTTTAATAACCACCTTTCAAACTCTTTTAATTCAACATCTGTATCCATTTTTAAAAAAAAATCTTTCATTTGGATATTTACACGCAAGAATTTTTTTCTCATGCCAGACAATCTTCTTATTGCAATCTTTGCATCACTGTTGGAAGGGTCTTTTTTTAAGACCTCCTTATAGATATCAAGAGCCTCTTCTTTTAAACCTTGAAGTTCATAGATATTCGCCAGCGTTAATGTCTGCATTTATCTTTCTATATAATTGGCAATAATAGAACCCATTTCACTTGTCGAACAAACTTCTTTAGCATCATATTGTGCCAAATCTTTTGTTCTGTAACCTTCACTGAGTGCTCTTTTTATTGCTACATCTATTTTATCAGCAGCAACAATTTCTCCAAATGCATATCTAAGCATCATGGAAGCGGATGCAATCGTGGCGATAGGATTGGCTATTCCTTGGCCTGCTATGTCCGGAGCAGAACCATGTATAGGTTCATAAACACCTATTTTTGCTCCAACAGAAGCTGAAGGTAAAAGACCGATAGAACCTGAGAGCATACTTGCTTCATCACTTAAGATATCTCCAAAAATATTCCCCGTCAGCATGACATCAAACTGCTTAGGATCTCGGATAAGCTGCATAGCAGCATTATCTACATACATGTGACTAAGTTCAACCTCTGGGTATTGTTTTGCAATTTCAATAACAACCTCACGCCAAAGTTGGGAGACATCTAAAACATTTGCCTTATCTATAGAACAAACTTTTTTCTTTCTTGTCATGGCGATTTTAAATGCTTGATGGGCTATTCGAACTATCTCTTCTCGAGTGTAAACCATAGTGTTCCAACCCTTGTTTTCATCACGACCTTTTGGCTCACCAAAGTAGATACCACCAATCAGTTCACGAACAACCATAAGATCAACACCTTTAACTACATCTGGCTTAAGTGATGATGCATTTACCAACTCATCATAAACAATAGCTGGACGAAGATTTGCATAAACACCAAGTTCTTTTCTAAATCTCAATAGACCACTCTCCGGTCTTTTCTCGCGAGGTAAATTATCCCATTTTTCTCCACCAATAGCACCAAAAAGCACTGCATCGCTACTCAGTGAAATATTGATAGTTTCCTGAGGAAGCGGATCACCTGTAATATCATAAGCACAACCGCCCATCAGAGCCTCTTGGTAAGAAAAGTCAAAACCGCAACATGAAGCAACAGAATCTAAAACTTTAACAGCCTCATCAATTATCTCTGGACCAATTCCATCACCCTTAATAAGTGCAATTTTATATTTTTTCATTAGTTAGTCTCCTGAGCTTTTATCTCATTTTGTGCAAAGTTCATCAGTCCACCGGCATCTATAAGTTCTTGCATAAACTCTGGGATAGGGGTAAACTTGTAAGTTTTACCTGTTGTTTTATTTGTAATTGTTCCAACATTCATGTCAACACTTATTTCATCACCTTCGTTTATTTCAGAACTCTCTTTAAGTTCAAAGATAGGAAGTCCCATGTTAAAAGCATTTCTATAAAAAATTCGTGCAAAAGTTGGTGCTATAACAGCAGCAACACCGGCAGCTTTAAGTGCTATAGGAGCATGTTCACGAGAACTTCCACAACCAAAATTTTCACCGGCAACAATAACATCACCCTTACTCATTTTATTTACAAACTCTGGGTCAGAATCTTCCATCACGTGTTTTGCAAGTTCTTCTGGTACTGATGTGTTTAAATAACGAGCCGCTATGATTAAATCCGTGTCAATATCTTTTCCAAAAGTCCAAACTTTTCCATCAATATTTGCTTTTTTCATATAAAAATCCTAAATGTATTTTCTAATTAATACCGCGATTATATCTTAAATGATATTTTATTTTTATAAAGAGTTTTTTATAATCAACTTAAAGAGAATTTATGCAAAAATTTGTAATGATAGGCTTAGACTTTGAACTTGGATAATCTAAATGAAAAATAAACTGTTGATAGTGTGGTCAAGCGGTGAAAAAGAAGTTGCTAAAAAATTAGTTTTGCTCTATGGTTCTGTTATCCTGCCTAGAAGTTACTGGGACGAGGCAACCATTATGATTTGGGGTCCCTCTGCTTTACTCCTTGCCCAAGACCAAGAACTTCAAACCCAACTGAAGGTTGTTCAAGATACAGGTGTGAAGTTGAACGCTTGTATTGTTTGTACAGATGATTATGGTGTCTCGGACACACTCAAAAAGTTGGGGATAGAGCTTATTCATACAGGAGAGATGCTTACAGAGGCGCTGCAAAGTGATGATGTGAAGGTAATCACCTTTTAAATGATGAGAGAAATAATCAACTAACCCGATACAGAGTGTCGGGGAATTCAACCCTTCTTTGATTAATATACTCTTAGAAGGTTATTATCTTTTTAGATTATTGGTTGTTTGTAGCATTTCATCACTTGTCGTGATAACTTTTGAATTGGAATCATAGGCTCTTTGACCTGTAATTAGATCCGTTAATTCAACAACTAATTCAACATTACTTAATTCAACAAAACCTTGTCTTAAAACGCCAAGTCCATCGAGACCAGGCGTTCCTTCTACCGGTTGTCCTGAACTGTCTGTCTCCAAATACAAGTTATCACCCATAGAATGAAGACCGGCTGGGTTTATAAAGCTTGTTGTTGTAATTTGACCGACCTGTGTTGCTTGAACTTGTCCAGGTTGGACAACTGTCACCGTACCATCTGTACCTATTGTTATATTTGTCGCATCAGGGGGAATTGTAACTGCTGGACTAAGAGCATAACCGTCACTATTTACAATGCTTCCATTGCCATCTACTTTAAATGCACCGTTTTTTGAGTAAACCTCCGTTCCATCCGGAAGCAGGAGCTTGAAAAACCCCTTTCCTGTAATAGCAAGATCAAGCTGATTATCAGTCTGTTTTAAGCTTCCTTCTGAAAAAATCTTGTTAATTGCTGTTGGTCTAACACCAAGTCCAACTTCAATACCGGTAGGACTCTTTGTTACATCACTGGTAGAAGTTCCAGCATATTCCATGACGTGGTACATAAGGTCAGCAAATTCTGCTCGAGATTTTTTGAAGCCGATAGTATTAACGTTGGCAATATTATTTGCCGTTGTGTCAATCTGTGTCTGCATCCCTAACATTCCTGTTGAGGCCGTATAAAGTGATTGCATCATAGTCTAATTTCCTTATCTTTAGTAAAAGCTGTTATGTTCTTTTGGCAATTTTTTGAATTGCTTCGTTGTTCATATCGTCCATTTGAGTAGTCATTGCTTTTTGGTACATCCCTACAAGACGATTTGTTTCTATCAGTTGTGTCATCATTCTCACTGCATTCACATTGCTTTTTTCTTCAAAACCTTGTAATAATGCACCACTTTCTTCCACACTTTCACTCTTTTCAATACCATCGTATTTGTATAAATTATTACCCTCTTTTTTCAAAAGAGCTAAATTATCAGGATGAGCTATAAATAGTTTTGAATTTTCTGTAAGATTTACTGAATTAGGTATATTTGTGGAAAGCTTACCATTCTTATCTGCTACTATCAAGCTGTCTTTTACATTAAAAGTGATAGAGCCGCCTGATTTGTAGTCTTCCGGTAGAACTTCATACCCTTGCTTGGTTCTTAGTTTTCCTTCATCATCCACAGTAAAAGAACCATCCCTTGTTAGTCTCACACCCTCTGGCGTTTTTACTGCAAAAAATAAGCCCTCTTTTGAAAGAGCAAAATCTAAACTATTTCCTGTTTTTTGCATATTGCCAACTGAATAGTCAGTAAATGCATCAACAATTTGAGGAGCTCTGGTCATAGTTCTATTGATGAATTGAGCGGCACCTTTTGTTTGGTTTTCAATTGGTAATTCATCTCTAGCTTCTTTATAGAGTCGCATAAAGTCACCAATGACTACATCATCCTGTTTAAAACCGGCAGTGTTGACGTTAGCAAGATTGTTTGAAATAGTATCAAGGCGGTTAAACTGAGTGACCATACCAGCTGCTGAACTATAATAACCAGTTTGCATAGAATCCCTTTTAGAATAATTATATATTTTAGTTTTAGAAGCAAAGAGTGTTCCAAAAATATATTTTGTTTTGACAAGCAGTTGTTAAGAGTATTTGGGTATAATCCATTCTTTAAAAAACATTAAAATATGGAGCATACTCTAATATGACAGCTAAAGACCTCAATAAATCCATAGAATTATTCTTCTCAACCAGCAAGCCAAAAGATTGTTTAACTTATGAATCACTGATGAAATTTTTTCCAAAACAGCCTACGTCTGCACAGGTTAAAAATATATTTAAATTAATTACAAAAAATAAGTCTTGTATACACACATCTTATGAGAATGCAAAAAGGTTGAATGATAAAGAAGCAGAGGCAAGAAAAAGTGCTCAAAGAAAAATGCTCGAGAGTAACGAATCAGATAGTTTTGACATCCTTAAAGAGCATGAACTTTTAGAATGGTCACGTTCTGATTCGCCCGTTCGTATGTACCTTCGAGAAATGGGACAAATTCCACTTTTAACAAAAGAAGAAGAGATAGAAATAAGCAAAAAAATTGAAAATGGTGAAAGTATCATCATAGACGCAATTTGTTCGGTTCCTTATTTAATAGAATTTATTTTAGACTACAGAGAACCTCTGATAAACAGAGAAAGAAGGGTTAAAGAACTTTTTAAAAGCTTTGAAGATGAAAAAGAAGACGATGACAAAGATACTGACGATGACAAAGATACTGACGATGAGGAAGAGGTTGTAGAAAAGACATTTTCAGCAAAAGATAAAACTAGAGTTGAGAAAGTAACTGTTAGCTTTAAAGCCCTTGAAAAAGCAAAAAAAGAATGGATTAAACTAGAAGAAAAAATGCCTGAGAATATTGAAGGTGATTTAACAGAAGAAATTCTTAACTATTATATAGGTGTAACATTTAAAAAAGGTGTTTTAAAAGAAAAACTTTTAGATTTGGGACCAACTTCAAAGCTTATTAATGAACTTGTTAAAGCCATGGAAAACGCACTAAAAAGTGATGAAGGTTATGACAAAGAATTAAAAAGACTAGAATATAAACTTCCACTTTTTAATGCAACGCTAAGAGCTAATCATAAGGTTTTAGTATCTAAAATATGTGAGTTAACTAAAGAAGATATTGCCAGCATGGTTCCAGAGGCTACAATGGTTAGCACATATATGGAAATAAAAAAGCTGGTTCAAACAAAAGAGGCTTCAAAGAATAGCTTTGATATGGAACCTGAAAAACTTTTTGCTATTTTAGAACAAATTAAGCGTGGCAAGAATATCTCTGAGATTTCTAAAACAAAAATGGCAAAATCAAACCTTAGACTTGTTGTATCGATTGCCAAAAGATATACAAATCGTGGCTTACCATTCCTTGATCTTATTCAAGAAGGTAATATTGGGCTTATGAAAGCCGTTGATAAATTTGAATACCAAAAAGGTTACAAATTTTCAACCTATGCAACCTGGTGGATTCGTCAAGCGATTTCTCGTGCTATTGCAGACCAGGCTAGAACAATTCGTATCCCAATCCACATGATTGAGACAATTAACCGTATTAATAAAATCATGCGAAAACATCTTCAAGAGAATGGCAAAGAGCCGGATGTAGAAACAATTGCATTGGAAGTTGGCCTCTCGGTTGAAAAAGTTAAAAATGTTATCAAGATAACCAAGGAACCAATCTCTCTTGAAGCGCCTATCGGCAGTGAGGATGATGGTCGTTTTGGTGATTTCATTGAAGATAAATCATCTCTTTCACCATCAGATGCAATACTAAAAGATGATTTAAGAGTTCAAATAGAAAGTGTACTAGAGCAGCTAAACGAAAGAGAGAAAGCTGTTATTAAGCTTCGTTTTGGGATTATGGATGATGAAAGTGATAGAACGTTAGAAGAGATTGGAAGAGAACTTAATGTTACACGCGAAAGAGTGCGTCAAATTGAATCTAGTGCGATTAAAAAGCTTAAACACCCAAAAGTTGGAAGAAAACTTAAAAATTATATAGAAGAGTAGTTAACAGTGAAAATGACTTTTGAACAACAGTGGATAGAATATGATTATAATCCCTTCATACTGTTTAGCTCTAATGGAAAAATTATCTCTCTCAACACAGAAGCACAGTTTTTGCTTGGTGCAATTACAAAAAGTGAAATATTTGAACTAGCTACCACTTATGCAAATGTTACATTTGGATTTAAGACAACATTTATAGAATTAAACTTTGGCAGATACAAATTTTTTGGTTTGACTGTTGGTTATGAAAATGAAGAAGAGATAGGTATCAAGCTCTATCAATCTCCCTCCTTTAAGCTGAAAAATCCTAAACCCATGGGAGAGCTTACAAATATTTTTACACTTATAGATTTGTGTATATCCACAAATTCAATAAGTTCAAAAATCATATACACAAAAGAATTCGACCCTACTATTCCAGAAATAATAGTAAACGCAAACAATATTATAAAAGCGTTAAATAAAGCATATTCTTGTTTTAGTGAAAATAAAACTATCAACACTAAGGTGTATTTTAGGGTTGGAGAACATATCAATTTTGAAGATCATAAATATAGTATTTTTTCCATAGAAATTAGTGCTGAAAATATTGACCATAAAAAAACAAATGAACTTAGGCTTTTAGTTGATAGTAGCAGCTTTTATATAGATATACAAAGTAGCATCACTATAAATATTCCGATGATATTAGCTTAAGCTAAATAAATAGCGAAGCTACAAAGCAGAAAAAAAGTATAACTCTCATCCCAATTTCACTAAATAACAAAACAGCATCAAAAATATATAGCTCCAAGTGCACTTTTTTTAATGTATTTAATAAAACTAGTGTTAACCTTGTGTTAATTTTTGATTCTCAATAAAATTCTATATGCTCTACTTTTGCCAAACTCATTTTCTATCATATTTACAAGTCCTGTGATTTCAAATTCTGCAAAGACAACACCTATACTAGTTATTCAAAGAGGTGTGCCAGCAGAGTTAAAATGTCTATCGCCCAATTTTCTTTAACCCAATCTCAAAGTTCATAGTATATGCGTCCAAAATTTTCCTGTTTCTACAGCATACTTTTTTTATTATTTGCTCCATATGAGAACATACCATGACTACTGAGCATTTTCCTTTAAAGTGAATTAGATAGGTTTATCATCCTTTTATACTCTTGACTTTTAAAGTACTTGATACATCCAAGGTAGTTTTGGCGCTATGTGTTTTATGCCCGCCCTGTTTTGCGCCGTAAGTTTTCATTACATAACCGGTATATATATTGATGCCGATAAAGAAAAATACTAATAATGAGGCAGAAATATACCCAAATATTTTTCTTAACTTTGTAGCTTCGATAAACTTAAGCCGTTTGTAGATTAAAATAAAAGCCCAAACAACACCAATCCATTTTAATAGCCCAAAATAATGAAGCCATGCATCACCTCTGTGTGCAAGCGGAGCGACTTCAACAGCAAATCCGAAAGCCTGAGCAAACCCACCGACTATTTCTTGATAATCATGAGTAAAAAAACTCCCCAAAACGTGACCAAGTGAGCCCAATATAAACAACGGTGCATACCCATAACCAAGAGTTGAAAAAGTAGTCGCATAATCTTTTCTCAAAACCTTTGACGCTACATAAAGCCCAAATACAGAGAAAAATAGAGTAAAAACAACAGCATATATAAATGTAAAACCACCTGAATAATCACTCATCCCAAAATATGCGGCACTCTTGTTCCATATCATAGAGTCCGCTATTTTACTTCTGCCAAGTCCATGAGCAAATGTCATTGAAACAGGGATAGAAGCCAGGATTAAAATATATACCCAGATTTCTGCATTTAATGTTTTAAATTTAGAAAAAAGCTGCTCAGAAGGTTTTGTGAATTTAAACTTTACAGCCTCACATGATGAAGCACAATCCATACAAAGCGTACAATCATCACTTTGGTTTTTAGTTGCAAAGGTAAACGGTTTGAGATTATATGAACATGCAGTTGCACACTCAAAAGTTCTGCAGTCTTTACATGAGTCTGTATATGTCTCAAGCTTTGTAAATGAGAGTTTGTCGTAAGCTCTTGTCAGTGTTCCGATAGGACAGATATATTTACAGTAACTCATCTCTTTATATATAAAATATAGTACAAAGGCTACAATACTCATCCCGCCAAACATAGCAGCCGTGGCAAGAGGTGACCTCCAAAATGACGGAAATGTATAAAAGATTCCCCACCATCCTACTACTAATAATGTTATACCTATATACCTATTTTGCATCCATTTAGGCATAGTGTTTTGAAGTCCAAACTTTGTGATATATTTTCCTAAAAATCCATGTGGACATATACCGCAGAATATTCTTCCAAAACTAGGTAGAGTAGCCACCATAAACAGTGCCCAAAATATCCCCCAAAACAGTGCACCTGTAAAAATATTTTCTTTTGTCGGATGTACAAATCCAAAATAAAGCGCATAGAAAAACAGTGCCGCAACGACAATTCTAAAAACCATAAGAAATTTTTGGTTTTTAAACAAAAATCCTAAAATAGGTCTGCTAAAAATATCATTTTTGTCTCTTTTTATAAAATCAACCATTTTTTTACCTTTTTAAAGTCTGATATGACCATTTAATATTAAAATCCCAACTATGAGCATTTGAGTTACCCATAAGAAGAGACCTTAAGAAAGGCATACATGAGAGCATGTATACCGTACCTCTGTAAGGGAGTCCTACAACAAATAATGAGAATATAAGATGGATTCCACTTGTATTGATTAGAATATATATCTAAGGCCTGCATAAAATATACGACCCGGATCAACAGTAATACTTACATCTTCTCCATCTATTACATCTATTGGAGCATTTCTGTCTCTATGTAAAAAAGCAGCTCTATAGTATTGATTGTCTAGCACATTATCAACTTTTGCAAAATACTCTATGCTATTGCCAAAAAGTTTGGTATTGTATTTAGCCTGAAGATTTAACAACTCATAAGCATCCATTTTTATTTTGTTTGCTTCATCTGCGTAGTAATCACTTTTTGCATATATTTCTGATATAAGTTCCAGCTCATCTGTTACATTATAATTTATAAATAAATCTACGGTATGCTTTGATACTCTTGGTAAAGTATTGCCTACTATATCTATATAGTAATCCGCACCTCTTGAAATCAGATCCACTAAAAATGGGTTGTGTTTTGTATATGTTACATCAAGATAAGTATAAGCGAGGTTGAATGATAGAACCTTAGTCTGATCGCTTTTTAGACTTAATTCAAGCCCTCTGCTTCTTGAATCACCAATATTATTTTTTTGACTCCTAAAAGCATAAGTTCCATCTTCAGGTCCAATAATATCTTTGTTATCAAGCTGAAACATAGAAACTTCATACTTAAAATTATTATTTATAACAGATTGCTTTCCTCTTGCTCCAATTTCATAGTTTACACTTGTTTGTTCTTTAAGAGATGGGGTTGTTACTAAATCTATAACTTCAGGATTTTGAAAACCTGTAGATACATTGGTAAATAAAGTATTATCAAGAGATAAACTATATGTTGCACCAACTCTATAAGCGGTATTCTTAAATGTATGGCTTTTACTATCTGAATTATTTGACCAAGTTGTGCCATCATAGTCATAAGTATCTGTAACATACTCTTTTTCTTGTATGTTATATCTCCCATTCACTGTTGTGGTAAGTTTTGAAGTTATATTATATTTAATCTCCGCATATAGTGCTCTTGTATTTGCTTTACTATTTGTGTAAGAAGTTTCTCCCTTATAATAATTCTCAACTAGTCCTGTTCTGCTATTTGTGTCGCTATAATCAGCCAGAGTCTGACTATCGTCTTCATAATCTCTTTTCCCGAGTTCTAATCCAATCAGGGATGCCATG
>Ga0316206_1001193_pt1 | contig 25118 bp, 19 predicted proteins | sample 6monthpyrite_MG_FD_204942 | JGI IMG/M metagenome (GOLD analysis project Ga0316206, IMG submission 204942) | Microbial mat bacterial communities from mineral coupon in-situ incubated in ocean water Damariscotta River, Maine, United States -... | ecosystem: Environmental > Aquatic > Marine >... | reverse complement strand
CCGAGCCGAATTAATTAACGTACCGCGCCTTGGACCAAAAGCGTTTGAACAAGCGGCTGGTTTTTTAAGAATTCGTGAAGGTAATAATCCGCTTGATGGCTCAGCGGTTCATCCAGAATCTTATTCAGTGGTTGAGCAAATAGTTGCAAAATTACAAACCAATGTGGCTGAGTTGATCGGTAATAGCGATTTGCTAAAAGCGGTTAATGTTACTGATTTTTGCCAACAAGGCATTGGTGAATTAACGTTAACGGATATTATTCAAGAGTTAGAAAAACCAGGGCGTGATCCACGGCCAAAATTTAAAACAGCCAGCTTTAAAGACGGCGTAAATACCATTAATGACCTAACGGTTGGTATGGTGCTAGAAGGCGTTATTTCAAACGTTGCAAATTTTGGTGCGTTTGTTGATATTGGGGTGCATCAAGATGGGTTAGTACATATTTCTTCATTAACCGATAAATTCATCAAAGATCCACATGAAGTGGTTAAGGCTGGTGATATTGTTAAGGTTAAAGTAACCGAAGTTGATGCTGCTCGTAAACGCATTAGTTTAACTATGCGCCTAGATGAACAGCCGGTGGCGACAGCGAAACCTCAGCACAAATCAGGCCCTAAACATTCAGCAAAAGCTAATAGCAAACTAATGACTAAGCCAAACCATGCTAAACCGCAGCGCGAACCGGCTAATGCGGTAATGGGCAATGCCTTTGCCGAAGCATTGGCTAAATTAAAAAAATAGGTATTTAGCGTTTGCTCATGAAGGTGGTTTATTGTTGAGATAGATCAACAAGAGTAGTGTAATTATTGTCTATACTCTTATTAAACTGGAAATGGAGAACATAACTATGACCACTGAGCAATTGACTATTTTACTAAGCAATAAACGTATAGAATTATTAACTCGCATTCACGCTATTGAACAAGATATGCGACAAGGGCGATCCCCCGATTTTGCTGAACAAACCACCGAAACTGAAAATGATCAGGTGCTTGATGAAATATATTTAGAAACAAAACAAGAATTAAATCAGGTGAATCAATCTCTGGTAAATATGAAAAATGGTCACTATGGGTTATGTAGTAAATGTGGAGCTGCCATCGCACGTGAACGATTGCGTATTTTGCCACATACCAGTTTATGTGCTAACTGCGCCCATTAATTTATAGCTTCAATAAAAAAGGTGCTTGGCAAAAGCACAAGCACCATAACTACAGAGGTGTGGCGAGCTAAGATTAGTAACTCTTAATTAAGACAGGCAATACGCTTCATATCTTTCATATAACCACGTAATTGTTTGCCAACCGTTTCTACCGGATGATGGCGAATAGCATCGTTCACTGCAATTAAACGCACATTATCTACGCTGTTATCGCTGTTTGAAAGACCTTCGCCTAGCTCAGCTAATGTTAATTTTTGCACATAATCTTGCAATAATGGAATTGCGGCATGGCTAAATAAATAATTACCATATTCAGCGGTATCGGAAATTACTACGTTCATTTCGTATAATTTATTGCGTGCAATACAGTTGGCAATTAATGGTGTTTCGTGTAGTGATTCATAGTAAGCCGATTCTTCAATAATACCGGCAGCTACCATAGTTTCAAACGCTAGCTCGACACCGGCTTTGATCATCGCCACCAAGAATATTCCGCGATCATAATAGGCTTGTTCGGTAATACTCGTTTCACAATCAGGCGCTAATTCAAATGAGGTTTCGGCTGTTTGTGCGCGCCATGTTAATAAATTGGTATCATCATTGGCCCAATCTTGCATCATAGTAGTTGAAAACTGGCCTTCGATAATATCGTCCATGTGTTTTTCAAATAGTGGCCGCAAGATGGTTTTTAGTTCATCGGCTATATCGAAGGCTTTAATTTTTGCTGGATTAGATAGGCGATCCATCATGTTAGTGATGCCACCTTGCTTTAAACCTTCGGTTACCGTTTCCCAACCATATTGTATTAATTTGCGGGCATAACTGGCTTCAACACCATTGGCAATAAGTTGTTGATGACCTAAAATTGCGCCGGTTTGTAACATGCCACACAAAATAGTTTGTTCGCCCATTAAATCGGATTTTACTTCGGCAATAAATGACGATTCCAATACGCCAGCCCGATCGCCACCAGTGGCTGACGCATACGCTTTAGCAATGATTAAGCCTTCGCCGTTAGGGTCATTTTCTGGATGCACAGCTATTAGCGTTGGCACGCCAAAACCACGTTTATATTCTTCACGTACTTCGGTACCAGGACATTTTGGTGCAACCATAATAACGGTGATATCAGGACGAACTTGCATACCCTCTTCAACAATATTGAAACCATGCGAATAAGATAGTGTGGCACCGTGTTTCATTAATGGCATTACGGCATTCACTACCGAACTATGTTGCTTATCGGGTGTTAAATTTAACACTAAATCAGCATGCGGGATCAGTTCGTTGTAACTCCCTACTTTAAAACCGTGTTCTGTTGCCCATCGATACGATTGACGTTGTTCAGCAATGGCGCTATCACGTAATGCATAAGAAATATTACAGCCAGAATCACGCATGTTTAAACCTTGATTCAAACCTTGTGCACCACAGCCAACAATGACAATATTCCAGTCTTTGATAAATGCACAACCATCAGCAAATTCGTCGCGTTGCATAAAACGACATTTACCTAATTGTGCTAATTTTTCACGTAAGCTTAACGTATTAAAATAGTTAGCCATGATGTTCTCCGCCAAGTAATTTATAATTGCTAATAAGCATAGCGTAAAAACATTATTGCTTAAAATGATAAATTTACACTATAGTATTGCATTATTTGCAACACAAAGGGTGTGAGATGGATATAAAATCGTTACAAATGTTTCAACATTTAGCGCAAAGTTTCCACTTTGGAAAAACTGCGCAAGCGTATTATGTAAGTCCATCTACACTAAGTAGAACCATGCAACGACTTGAGCTTGAAGTAGGTTGTAGGTTATTACAGCGAGATAATCGTTCGGTTGCACTGACCGATGAGGGTATAAAGTTTTTAGCTTATGTTGACCAACAGCTTGAGCAATGGCATTTAGTAAAGCGTTCATTAAGCGTTAATCAAACGGCGCTAACGGGAAAGTTACACTTGTACTGCTCGGTAACTGCTGCTTATAGTCATTTGCCATCGTTGTTGGATAAGTTTCGGCAGCGACATCCTTTTGTGGAAATTTTATTATCCACCGGCGACTCTTCAGATGCCGTTAATATAGTGCAACAAGGGAATGTAGATATTGCTATTGCGGCGTATCCTGCCCAGTTGTCATCACGATTATCTTTTTTACGTATTGCTGAAATACCTATGTTAGTGATAGCTCCAACCATTGCCTGCCAAGTACAACAACTGTTGCAACAAGCCACGATAGATTGGTCAAAAATTCCCTTTATTTTACCTGAGCATGGACCAGCGCGAGCACGCTTTGAACAGTGGTATAGACAATATTATAAAGGCCCAGCGACTATTTATGCAACGGTATCAGGCCATGAAGCGTTGGTGAGTATGGTGGCATTAGGTTGTGGAGTTGGTTTGGCCCCTCAGGTGGTAATTGACAACAGCCCAGTAAAAGATCGTCTGCAATATATTAAATCTAAGGCGAATATACCACCATTAGAATTGGGTTTATGTACGTTACAGAAACGTCAACAACAGCCTTTGATTTCAGCATTTTTAACTACCGCACAGAGCTAGTTTATAGAGTAATTTATGCAGAAATGGTATCAGTTAAATGGCGCAGTAGTCGATCCATTGCGCGATAAGATAATGCTTCTACAATATGCGCATTTTCAATAGTGGTAGATTGTGCCATATCGGCAATAGTGCGAGCAATTTTTAACAAACGATGATGTGTGCGAGTTGATAATCTGAAGCGTTCAATAGCAAGTTCTAAAAACTCATTATCGTCAGCTGATAATTGACAATAGGTTTTTAAATCTTGGCTAGTTAAATACGCATTTGCTTTGCCTTGGCGTGCTATTTGATGCGCTCGACAGGCGCTAACGCGTTGTTGAATTACCGCACTAGATTCTTGTACTTGTTCGTTGTTAGACCATAATCCGCGGGGTAAACGGGCTACTTCCAATTGTATATCAATGCGATCTAAAAATGGCCCAGATAAGCGATTTAAATAACGTAACACTTGCTCTGGTGTTGAGCGTTTATCATTATAAAACCCAGTAGGACTTGGGTTCATCGCGGCAATGAGTTGAAATTTTGCGGGGAATGATTGCTTATGATTGGCGCGTGAAATGGTTACTTCTCCAGCCTCCATTGGTTCGCGCAATACATCTAATACTTTTCGATCAAATTCAGGTAATTCATCTAAAAATAATACCCCGTTGTGTGCCAGCGATATTTCACCTGGTTTGGGTTGTCCACCACCACCCACTAATGCGGCGGCAGATGCAGTATGATGCGGAGCACGAAATGGACGAGTTAACCAATGTTGAGTATTAATACGTTGTTGGGTGATCGATTTAATCGCTGCGCTAGAGAGTGCTTCAGCTTCAGTCATTGGCGGTAAAATACTTGGTAAGCGGCTGGCAAGCATGGTTTTACCTGTGCCGGGTGGACCAATAAACAATAAGTTATGCGCCCCGCTGGCAGCTATTTCTAATGCCCGTTTAGCAAGCGGTTGACCAACAACGTCAGCCATATCAAGAGTGTTGTGTGTAGCGTGATGGGTTGTTGTTACTTGTTGAGGAGTGACTAATGGCAAACTGATTTGCCTAGTAAAATGTTGAAACAACTGTGATAAATGTGAAATAGCATGTACTTTTGCGTGTTTTACCCAACTTGTTTGTTCGGCATTTTGCTCAGGAATAATGAGCGTACGTTGAGCTTGGCTAGTGGCAATAGCCAACGGAATTTCACCAATAATCGGCCGTAATGCACCCGAAAGCGCTAATTCTCCTGCAAATTCATATTGTTCGATGGTGGTGTTGGGTAATTGTTCAGAGGCTAATAGAATACCTACGGCGATGGGTAAATCAAATCGTCCACCTTCTTTGGGAAGATCTGCGGGAGCTAAATTGATGGTGATGCGTTTGGCGGGAAATTCATAACCACAATTAATAATGGCACTGCGTACGCGATCTTTGGATTCTTTTACCGATGTTTCTGGTAAACCAACAATATTAAATGCTGGTAGTCCATTAGCAATGTGCACTTCTACAGTAACAAGTGGCGAATCTAAGCCAACTCTTGCTCGGCTATAAACACAAGATAGCGTCATAAAAATCCTTTTAATACTTTTGCTAGTAATTAATTGTAGTTAACTTTTTTACATTTAGCGAAGTTATACAATGATTTTGTTATAACGGTTATGTGAAATGTGAATCTAAAAACTATAACAAAAATGCTTGCCAATTCGCTTGTGGCTATGGTACTAATTTAAAAAGCAACCGAATTTCATTGTTAAGTAGAATTTATTTCAATATGCAAAATATCAGTTTAGTCATTATTAACATTCTCATCGTGGTGATTATTAAATCAACGCGGGGATGTTGTTTGGACTAAAAAAAGGTTGCCAAAATCATCAAAACCCCCGCTTCGTAAGAACCGGGGGTTTTTTGTTTTAGGTGTATTTAAACTATTTAGAGCCAGTAATCAGTTAAGGTTTTAGTCATGGCAAAGCAACAACGACAAACCGGTGCGGCATTAGCACTGAATATATTACAACAGCATGGCGTACAGCATGTGTTTGGTTACCCAGGTGGTGCCATTATGCCTTTGTACGATGCTTTGTATGACAGTGGTATTGAGCATTTTTTGTGTCGACATGAACAGGGCGCAGCGTTTGCGGCATTAGGTTATTCACGCGCAGCAAAAAAAATAGGCGTTTGTTTTGCTACTTCAGGCCCCGGTGCAACAAATTTAATCACTGGTTTAGCTGATGCGATGGCAGATTCCATTCCTCTAATCGCCATTACGGGGCAAGTGGCGACTAGCGCAATGGGCTCTGATGCATTTCAAGAAGTTGATATTGTTGGTTTGTCATTAGCATGTACCAAACATTGCTTTCAGGTTCGTGATGTCAATGAGCTGGCTGAAACGTTACATAAAGCGTTTGAAATAGCACTTGAAGGTAGACAAGGTCCAGTATTAATTGATATTCCTAAAGACATTCAATTGGCTGAAATAACCTCACAAGGATTGCAATTAGTTGCTGAGCCATCATCAACCTCATCCGTTATGCCCGCCAATGTCGGCAGTGCCTTGGCATTATTAAGCCAAGCTAAACAACCGATTGCCTATGTGGGCGGAGGTGTTGGAATGGCAGACGCGGTGAGCGAATTACGAGCCTTTATTCAACTGACAGGCATGCCCAGTGTTGCAACACTTAAAGGTTTGGGTGCCGTTTTGGCTGATACACCAGGTTATTTAGGTATGCTGGGAATGCATGGTACTAAAGCGGCTAATTTAGCCGTACAGCAATGTGATTTGTTAGTGGCGATTGGTGCCCGTTTTGATGACCGAGTAACCGGTAAGTTAGCCGAATTTGCACCCCATGCGAAAGTAATTCATTTAGATATTGATCAAGCGGAAATGAATAAACGTCGCTGTGCTGATGCACAATTATTGGGCGACTTTAAAAGTATCTTGCCAGCATTGGCAATCCCATTAAGCATTGTTGATTGGCAAGCGAAGTGCCAACACATGAATGACAGTTTTGCGTGGTGCTATGATTTTCCTCACAACTCAATTTATGCCCCTCGATTATTAAAACAACTAAGCGATTGTATGCCCGAGCACACGGTGGTTACTACTGATGTTGGTCAACATCAAATGTGGACCGCACAGCATATGCAGTTTACTCAACCACATAATTTTTTGAGTAGCGGCAGTTTAGGTACCATGGGCTTTGGTTTGCCTGCGGCTATTGGCGCTCAAGTTAGCCGACCTCATGATACGGTGATCACTATTTCTGGCGATGGTTCGTTCATGATGAATGTACAAGAGTTAGCTACGATTAAACGCTTTCAATTACCGATCAAAATTGTGCTGCTTGATAACAGCAAATTAGGCATGGTACGCCAATGGCAAGATTTATTTTTTAATGGCCGTTTAAGTGAAACCGATTTATCAGATAATCCTGACTTTGTGTTATTGGCTAGCGCTTTTGATATTCGCGCTAAATTAATCACTGAACAGCACCAAGTTAATGATGCTATTGATGAAATGTTAGCACATAACGGTGCGTATTTATTACATGTAAAAATTGATGCCAATGATAATGTTTGGCCACTAGTACCGCCGAATACGGCTAATGATAAAATGATGGAGAGTGCTTGATGAATCAACATACGTTACGGATCACCGCTGAAGATCAACCCACGGTATTAGAACGCTTATTACAAGTAACTCGTTATCGCGGTTTTGTGGTTACCGGTATGACCATGTTTCCTCATAAAGAAGGCGATTTGTTAGATATTGAATTATCTGTGCGCAGTGAACAAACCATAGATCGTTTGCAATGGCAATTGCATAAATTGATCGACATCACCCAAATCAACGTTGACAATACCAATACGCAGCAATGCAGCGCATAATATAATTTTATACTTTTCTGACATAGTGTCAGAGTGACTTGATAGGAAATAAACATGGCTAAAGTAAGTGCAGAACTCATCTGGTTTAATGGCGAACTCATCCCTTGGCAAAATGCCACCGTGCATGTGATGAGCCACGCTTTGCATTATGGTTCGTCAGTTTTTGAAGGCATACGTGCCTATAACACTCATAAAGGAACTTGTATTTTTCGATTAAAAGAGCATATCGAACGATTATTTGATTCCGCTAAAATTTATCGTATGAACATCCCTTATACACCTGAGCAAATTATGCAAGCGTGTAAAGATGCGGTTGTTAGCAATAAATTAAAATCTGCTTATTTACGTCCGTTAGCGTTTTTAGGTGATGTTGGTATGGGTTTAAGACCGCCAGCAGATGCTAAAGCTGATGTGATGATTGCGGCTTTTGCATGGGAAGCTTATTTAGGTGCTGATGCGATGGAGCATGGCGTAAAAGTGGGCGTGTCTAGCTGGAACCGTTTAGCGCCAAACACTATGCCCACGGCAGCTAAAGCAGGAGGTAACTATTTATCATCTCAACTGATTTCGATGGAAGCGGGACGTCACGGATACACTGAAGGTATTGCGCTAAATTCAGATAATCAAGTCAGTGAAGGTGCGGGGCAGAACTTATTTTTGGTACGTAACAAGGTTATTTTCACCCCACCGGGTAGTGCGTCAATCTTACAAGGTTTAACCCGTGATACGGTAATGGTGCTGGCTAAACAATTGGGTTATGAAGTACGTGAAGAGACGATAGCACGCGATGCTTTGTATCTAGCGGATGAGTTCTTTATGACGGGCACTGCAACCGAAATAGTGCCAGTACAATCAGTTGACGGTATGTTAGTTGGCAATGGTAGTCGCGGTCCAGTAACCAAAGCACTGCAAGATGCATTTTTTGGTATCTTTGACGGCAGTACAGAAGATCAATGGGGTTGGTTAGAGCCTGTTGCTTAGTTGCAACATTGTTTGATAACCCTTAGTTTTAACACATTATTTTAAACGGAAAACACATGGCTAAATTACGATCGGCAACTTCAACCCAAGGTAGAAACATGGCAGGTGCGCGTGCATTATGGCGTGCCACCGGCATGACTGATGGTGATTTTGGCAAACCGATTATTGCGGTAGTTAATTCATTTACCCAATTTGTACCTGGTCATGTGCATTTAAAAGATATGGGGCAACTGGTTGCTGGCGCGATAGAGCAAGCTGGCGGCGTTGCCAAAGAATTTAATACTATAGCAGTCGACGATGGCATCGCGATGGGGCATAGCGGTATGTTGTATAGCTTACCATCACGCGATTTAATCGCTGATTCGGTAGAATATATGGTGAACGCCCATTGCGCCGATGCCATGGTATGTATTTCCAACTGCGATAAAATTACTCCGGGTATGATGATGGCGGCTATGCGGCTTAATATTCCGGTTATTTTTGTATCGGGTGGACCAATGGAAGCGGGCAAAACTAAGCTTTCTGATCAAATCATTAAACTCGATTTAGTGGATGCGATGATCCAAGGTGCGGATCCAAAAGTATCAGATGCTCAAAGCGAACAAGTAGAACGCTCAGCATGCCCAACGTGTGGTTCGTGCTCCGGCATGTTTACCGCTAACTCAATGAATTGTTTAGCAGAAGCGCTAGGGCTGGCATTACCGGGTAATGGTTCTATGCTGGCGACTCATGCCGATCGTGAACAGCTATTTTTACGCGCTGGCCAAGAAATTGTTAACTTAACCCAACGCTATTATCAGCAAGATGATGTTTCTGCGTTGCCACGCAATATTGCCAATAAAGCCGCGTTTGAAAATGCCATGTGTTTAGATATTGCCATGGGTGGTTCAACCAATACGGTATTGCATTTATTAGCTGCCGCACAAGAAGCTGAGGTTGATTTTGTGATGGCGGATATTGACCGCTTATCTCGATTAGTGCCGCAGTTATGTAAAGTGGCACCATCAACGCAAAAATATCATATGGAAGATGTACATCGTGCTGGCGGTGTAGTTGCAATTTTAGGTGAGTTGGCACGTGCTAACTTGCTACATACTGAAACGGTTAATGTGTTAGGTATAACCTTGGCCGAGTTATTAGCACAATACGATATTATGCGCACCGAAGATCCGGCGGTAAAAACATTTTATCGGGCTGGTCCTGCCGGCATTCGAACCACCAAAGCGTTTAGCCAGTCTTGTCGATATGACAGCTTAGATGATGATCGCCAACAAGGCTGTATTCGCGATTTGCAACATGCCTACTCACAACAAGGTGGTTTAGCGGTATTAGCCGGTAATATTGCGCCTGATGGTTGTATCGTAAAAACCGCTGGTGTCGCGGAAGACAATTTAATCTTTACTGGTCCTGCACATGTGTTTGAAAGCCAAGAAGCGGCCGTAGACGGTATTTTATCTGGCAAAGTTGTTGCTGGTGAAGTGGTGGTGATCCGCTATGAAGGCCCGAAAGGTGGACCGGGTATGCAAGAAATGTTATATCCAACCACCTATTTAAAATCGATGGGCTTAGGTAAAGAATGTGCGTTGATAACCGATGGACGTTTTTCGGGTGGCACATCAGGATTATCTATTGGTCATGTTTCGCCAGAGGCGGCTGACGGCGGTGCTATTGGCTTAGTAGAACCCGGCGATATCATTCACATTGATATTCCTAATCGGCTTATTGAGCTACGAGTTAATGCTGACGAATTACAGCGGCGTCGTAATAACATGCATGCGTTAGGCAAACGCGCTTGGCAGCCAGTTGATCGAGTTCGTCCAATCAGCTATGCGCTTAAAAATTATGCCATGTTAGCCACTAGTGCTGATAAAGGCGCGGTGCGCAATCGAGCGTTATTAGATGGTGAATGTTAATGAATGCCGAACCCAATACAGCTGCGTTAGCTAACCAACAACAAGCATTAAATTATTTACGGCAAATTTTACTTGCGCCAGTGTACGATGTGGCGGTTGAAACAGAACTTACGCCGCTAACTAAATTATCTGCTCGGTTAAATAATCGTCTTTACTTAAAACGTGAAGATCAGCAACCTGTGCATTCGTTTAAACTGCGCGGTGCCTATAATAAATTAGTGAATTTATCCGAGCAGCAATGTCAACATGGTGTAATAGCTGCTTCTGCTGGCAATCATGCGCAAGGTTTAGCCTTGGCTGCCAATAAATTGGGTATCAAAGCCACCATAGTGATGCCCATTACTACTCCTGAAATAAAAGTAGATAATGTACGCCGCTTTGGTGCAGAAGTGCGTTTAGTGGGGAAAAGTTTTAACGAAGCACAATTAGCCTCAATCGAATACGCGCGTGATGAACATAAAACTTTAGTACATCCGTTTGATGATGAGCAAGTGATCGCCGGCCAAGGCACAGTAGCAAAAGAATTATTACAACAATTACCGCAGGCCAATGTGGTGTTTATACCCGTTGGTGGTGGTGGTTTATTAGCGGGTATGGCGGTATATTTAAAACAATTGCGTCCGGACATCAAAATAATTGGCGTGGAAGCAGAAGATTCGGCTTGTTTACAAGCCGCGCTGCAAGCGGGACAGCCAGTTGATTTAGCACAGGTAGGTTTATTTGCCGATGGTGTGGCAGTAAAACGTATCGGCAAACATACCTTTAACTTAATTCAACAATATTGTGACCAAGTGATCACTGTAAATAGTGATGAAATTTGTGCAGCGATTAAAGATATTTTTGAACAAACACGAGTGATTGCCGAACCAGCCGGCGCCTTGTCGTTAGCGGGTATCAACAAATATTGTCAAACCAGCGCTGGTGATGAAAGCTTAGTAGCTATATTGTCAGGCGCGAATATGAATTTTCACAGTCTGCGTTATGTGTCTGAACGTTGTGAATTGGGTGAGCAAAAAGAAGCGGTGTTGGCGGTACAAATAGCTGAGCAAAAAGGCAGTTTCAAACAATTTTGCCAAGCATTATCTGGACGAGTGATCACCGAGTTTAATTATCGTTTTCATGATCAACATCAGGCGAATATTTTTGTTGGTATTCGGTTAGCCGAAGGGCAGCATGAACGACAAAAGTTACTCACTGAGTTACAGCAAAAACATTATCAAGTGATGGACTTTACTGACAACGAACTAGCGAAACTACATGTGCGTTATATGGTGGGCGGTCAGCCATCAGCACCGCTGAATGAACGGATTTTCCGTTTTGAATTTCCTGAATATCCAGGTGCGTTAGCAAATTTCCTCGACACGTTGGGGCAAAATTGGAATATTACGTTATTCCATTATCGTAATCATGGTTCAGCGTTTGGCCAAGTGTTAGCGGGTTTTACCATTGAGGATGCCGAGCAACTTGAGTTCTTCCGTCATCTCAAAGCACTCGGTTATCAATGGCAAGAAGAAACGCAAAACTTAGCATACCAAGCGTTTCTGGGCTAAAGATCTTTACCAGTGACATCATGACTGGCAAAAGCAAAATATGGTGCAGTTTACATATTATGATAATGATATAGTTGCAGGCTCCTTAATATACCAGATGCCTGCAGACCTCAGTTTATTTCAAGTCAAAACGATCAGCATGCATAACCTTAGTCCAAGCCGATACAAAATCATTTACAAATTTCTGTTTTGCATCGTCACAGGCATACACTTCGGCTATTGCTCGTAACTGTGAGTTAGAACCAAACACTAGATCAACTCGAGTGGCTGTCCATTTTAGCTTACCGGTGGCGCGCTCATAACCTTCAAACAGATCAGCAGTAGCCGATGTGGCTTTCCATTCAACATTCATGTCAGTTAAGTTAACAAAAAAATCATTGGTTAACATTCCCGGTTTATCAGTAAAGACACCGTGTTGGGCACCATCAAAATTAGCATTAAGTACGCGCAGACCACCAACTAATACCGTCATTTCAGGGGCGGTTAGTGTTAGTAGTTGAGCTTTATCTAGCAATAATTCTTCAGCAGAATAACGATACGCTTGCTTACTATAGTTACGAAAACCGTCGGCTATCGGTTCTAAAACGTCGAAAGATTCCGTCTCGGTTTGCTCGTCAGTTGCATCAACTCGGCCTGCGACAAATGGTACTTTGACTTTGAAGCCAGCCTTTGTTGCTGCTTGTTCAATTGCGGCGCAGCCGCCTAAAACTATTAAGTCGGCAATCGAAACTGCTTTATTTAGCTGTGAATCGTTAAAGTTTTTTTGAATTTCAACATAAACAGCCAAAACTTTTTGTAACTGTTCTGGTTGGTTCACTTGCCAATTTTTTTGTGGCGCTAAACGTATTCTGGCACCATTGGCACCACCACGATAGTCAGAACCACGGAAGGTAGCAGCGGAAGACCAAGCTGTATAAACCAATTCCGTAATACTCAAACCAGCATTAAGAATATGCTGTTTCAAGGCAACGATATCGCTATTATCAATTAATTCATAATCACGTGCAGGTAGTGGATCTTGCCAAATCAAGTCTTCAGCTGGTACTTCTGAGCCTAAATAACGGGATTTAGGACCCATATCGCGGTGCGTTAATTTGAACCAAGCTCGTGCAAATGCATCAGCAAATTGCGCGGGATTTTTATGGAATTTTTCAGAAATTTTACGATATTCTGGATCTAGCTTTAATGACATATCTGCGGTGGTCATCATTAAACCAACTCGTTTCGAAGCTTTTTCCGCATCGGGAGCTTTATCGTGTTCCGCTAAATTTTTAGCCGCCCATTGGTGAGCGCCTGCAGGGCTTTTTACTCGTTGCCAATCGTAGCCGAATAAAACATCGAAATAACCGTTATCCCACTTGATTGGATTCGATGTCCAAGCACCTTCAATACCACTGGTGATGGTATCGCTACCGTGACCACTGCCATGTTTACTTTTCCAGCCTAAGCCCATTTGTTCGATTGGTGCCGCCTCTGGCTCTGCGCCCACTAATGCTGCATCGCCTGCGCCGTGAGCCTTACCAAAAGTATGACCTCCAGCGGTTAACGCAACGGTTTCTTCATCATTCATGCCCATACGCGCAAAAGTTTCACGTACATCTTTACCTGATGCGAGCGGGTCTGGATTACCATCTGGGCCTTCAGGATTTACATAGATTAAGCCCATTTGAACTGCCGCTAATGGATTGTCGAGATCGCGTTCACCACTGTATCGGGTATTGCCTAACCATTCGTGTTCAGCGCCCCAGTAAACGTCTTCTTCAGGCTCCCATATATCTTCGCGTCCACCGCCAAAACCAAAGGTTTTTAAACCCATAGATTCAATCGCGACGTTGCCGGCTAATATAAATAAGTCAGCCCAAGATAGGCTTTTACCATAGCTTTTCTTAACCGGCCATAACAATCGCCGAGCTTTATCGAGATTGCCATTATCTGGCCAACTATTAAGTGGTGCAAAGCGTTGATTACCGGTATTGGCACCACCACGGCCATCAGCGGTACGGTAGGTACCAGCAGCGTGCCAAGCCATACGGATCATGAAGGGTCCGTAGTGACCGTAATCGGCCGGCCACCAGTCTTGTGAGTTGGTTAATATCGCTTCAATTGATTTTTTTATTTCATTTAAATTTAATTTATTGAATGCTTGCGCGTAGTCGAAATCAGTATCAAGGGGGTTAGATTTTCGATCGTGTTGATGAAGAATTTTTAAATTGAGTTGATTTGGCCACCAATCGAGGTTTTTGGTTCCTCCTCCACCTATTAGGGTGTTACCACCGTGCATTATTGGGCATTTACCGGCTTGTGTCTGTGCTGAGCTACTCATAGATATCTCCATATATTATAGGAAGGGTAAAACATCACTCTTCAGTTAGGTTTCGTTGTTAAACTACAATATTGAGTCTAGACCCGAACTAGTGATAGATACATTTAAAAAATCAAATGATTATCATCTATAAAATAGAACATTGAATTGTTCGATTGGGCTATTGGTCAGCACAATTTAGGATTAAAATTAAAAGTGCAGCAGACTTGCTAGTTGATTAAGGTTCACAAATAAAAATATTGTTACACGTTAGGATATATTTGCGTACCGTGTTGATCGGTGATGACGGTTTGCACGTTAATACCTTCACGCACGCTTTGGGTGACCGTACAAAAACTTTCAAATTGTTCAAGCACATGCTCCAAATGCGGCATGTCGTTAATATTATTTGGTAAATTTAATACAACTTGTAATTGGGTAACTCGCAAACGACCAGCAACTCGAGTTATTTCGCCAGTAACTTGCGCGGTTATTTTACCCGCATCGCCGTTAAATTTTCTAATGGCAAATAATAAACTGGCGGCCAAACAATTGCCAACCGAGGCGGCTAATAATCTAACTGGATCAGGTCCTAAATCATTACCTATAGGGCTAGGTTCATCGCTAATAAAGTGTCCAAAGTCACCAAAATCCACATTGAAAGAGTAATTTTCTAATAGGGTTAATGACACGCTAAAGTCATGTGTGGTACTCATTAATTCAACCTTGTTGTTGGCAAGTTAATAGCCGTTCATCTGTTTATGTTACAAGATGGCACAAAGTGCTATTAATATCAAAATATGCCCGGGTTAAATTTTTTCAAATTAAAAAATGATAAAATACTGAGTTAACCGCAAGTGGTAATTATTTCACCATGTTTAACGACCATTAATTGATGTTGTTGCATGGCAACCCAAGGTTCACTGGTTAGCGGTACACTGGCAAATAAACAGACGGTTTGTGGCTGAGTGTGAATATGAACACCAATGTTTTTCATATTCTCGCTATCTATTGCACATGTTCGTTGTAAATAATGCAACCCCGGAGGGCTAATTTGCCCATTAGGTTGTATGCGCTGATCCGCGAAAGCATACAGATAATCAGCGTCACTATAGATCATGTTGGCAATACCCATGGTGGATAATTCAGTAAAAATATCAAATATCACCTGCACTCGGTCAGCTAATGTTGGGGGTGATGTTAGCCATAATTTTTTAATTGCACTAAACAAATAGCAAAATGCCAGTTCTGAATCTGTTTCGCCTTGCGGTATTTCATCGCTAATTAATTTTTCTTGCTCGACAGTCATTAGATTACCATTGTGGGCAAAAACGTGACTGCTATTGTTATACTCTCGTTTAAAAGGTTGGGTATTGTTAACCGATATAGCGCCTTGTGTGGCGTGTCGAATATGACAAATAATCGTATTTGATGGGAATGGATGTGCTTCAATAAATTTCATTCGAGGGCTAAATGCGGCCGGAGACGCTTCACGATAAACAAAGGCGCGTTGGTTTTGAAAGCTGGCCATACCCCAACCATCAGCATGATGATTGGTTTTACCACCATGTAAACTAAATTCATGCAGAGAAATTGAAACATTTGTTTTTATTTTGCTCGACATGGCAAATAATTCACACATAGTATCGGTATCCTTCATTGCTTAGCTAGATGGTTTTCATCAAAACAATAATGTTTATACTTTACGTTAGCAATTAATTCACCATCTTAAAATTAAAAACATTATTTGTTGGTTGTAATTCTAAAGCTTAAATTGACGATAACAAACAGAAGAAGATTTTACATGAGCGTAGCACAATTCATTTCAGGTTTTTTAGGTGCCAGTACCATTGAAATTATCGCCTCAATTTCCGGCTTTATTTGCGTGTTTCTATTGATCCGACGCAGCATTTGGAATTGGTTATTTGGCTTAGTGCAAGTTACATTATTTGTTTGGATTTTTTACCATAATAAATTGTATTCAGACGCCTTACTTAATTTTACTTACATTGGGTTTCAATGTTATGGATGGTGGAATTGGCTGCATCATCAAGATGCGCATGCTGAATTAATTGTTGAACCTACTACCATCAAAAATCTATTGCTTTGGCTAACAGCTAGTTTGATAGGTACTATGTTGCTTGGCTTTGTGATGCACAACTATACTGATGCTAGTTTTGCTTACACTGACGCATATATCACTTGCACTAGCTTAGTAGCACAGTGGTTGTTAACGCGTCGACAATTATTCAATTGGCTGTTTTGGATAGTGGTTGATATTGTCGCGATAGCTATTTACTTACAAAAAGGTTTATATCCTACGTCGGTATTGTATTTTACTTTTCTTATTATGAGTTGTGTTGGACAGTTTTCTTGGTGGCAACGTTATCGCCAACAACACATTGCAAGCTAATTATGATGACCCTACGGTTAATTTATTGCGGGTGAGTTGTTAAATATTATTGTGCGCAAGGAAGATCAATTTGTAGTTGGATATACTGAAGTAAATCGAAATTCTAAAGATATGCTGCTGAACTGAACAAATTGCTAATTAAACAGCCATTGAATGCAAAACAAGGACTAATTTCAAATGCACTAAAAATTACATTGTGCCATCAAAAGCTGTTACTTTAATTCAAAAATTAGGGTTGTTTGATTGTTTTAGTGCCAAAAAATCCTTAATTTTGAAATAATCACAAAATAATCGTAATTAAATTACATTTTTTTAGAGCAACCACTTTACTTTTGCTGAGTAGATACTCTATAATAGCGTTGTTCGAATCTGAACGCCTGTTGTTAAATTTTTATATTCTAGCTTTCCCCATGGCTAATCGTACCGGAGTGTTTACTCCGGTTTTTTTTGGCTAAGATTCTTCCAACGGTTCAATGTCTTCAATATCTGCTGATAGCCATTCGCAGATTTGAGCAGTAGCTTGCTCTACCCCGATGCGTTTAAGTGATGAAAATGCGCATACCTTGATGTTGCCATCAAGGTCGGCTAACGCTTTTTTTACTTTTAATACTTCGCTGCTGTATTTACCCTGCGATAATTTGTCTGCTTTGGTGAGTAATGCTAACACGGGCAGTTCGCTGTCAACAGCCCACTGAATCAAATCCATATCTAAATCTTTTAATGGATGGCGAATATCCATCAATATAATTAAGCCTTTTAAGCAATCTCTTTTCTGTAGGTAATTACCAAGCGCCTGTTGCCATTTTAATTTCATGGCAAGCGGTACTTTTGCAAAACCGTAACCGGGTAAATCAATTAAGCGGCGGTTTGGCAATACTTCAAATACGTTGATCAGTTGGGTTCTTCCCGGTGTTTTACTGGTTCTAGCTAAACTTCGTTGGTTAGTTAGTGTATTTAATGCGCTCGATTTTCCCGCATTTGATCGGCCAGCGAAAGCAACTTCAATACCAGGCTCTGTAGGTAGTTTGCTAATATCAGGCGCGCTAATAATAAATTTTGCCTGCTGTAAGTTTATCGTGATCTTGTCCACGCTAAAATCCATCGAAAAATAATTCGGTATTATACAGTTTTCTAAATTAAAATGCTGAAATGCCGTTAATTAATCTAAAATAATCAAGCAAGGCTGTTACACATGGGCATTTATTGTGTAAAATGCAGGTAGCTCCTTTTTTTGCTATGATGTGAAGATTGGCATCTTTTATTAGTAATATTTAACCGAGAACAACAATATGAAAAAAATTATCTTTTCTCTTTTGGTTAGTTTAAGCATGGTGGGTTCAGCGTATGCCGTTGAAGGTAATGCTGATGCAGGTCATCAAAAATCAGCAATGTGTGCAGCTTGTCATGGTCCAGATGGAAATAGTTTGGTGCCAATGTACCCTAAATTAGCAGGGCAAAATGCCGCATACATTGCCAAGCAGCTAGCAGATTTTAAAGCCGGTGCTATGTCGGGTGGCAAAGAAGGGCGTAATAACTCTATTATGGCTGGAATGGTGATGGGTTTGTCAGAACAAGATATGGCTGATCTTTCAGCATATTATAGTTCGCAAACACGTAGTGCTGGCGATGGAAAAGCTTCAGAACAAGGTCACAAATTATTTTTTGGTGGTGATGCTGAACGCGGGATCCCTGCCTGTGCCGCTTGTCATAGTGCGAATGGTAAAGGCGCTGCTCAAGCTGGTTTTCCCTCCATTGATGCACAAAATGTTGAATATTTAAAAAACCAATTAATAGCATTTAGGACGGGCGAACGTGCTAATGATCAAAATTCAATGATGCGCGATATAGCTAAAAAATTAACTGATCAAGATATTGATGTGTTAACACAATTTGTTTCTTCGTTGAAATAAACCTAAGCAGACTATATTCACATCTCCATAAAATCCAAGTTGGTTTTATTTAACCGCTTGGATTTTATATTATTTTATTTTCGTTAAATGATTAAAGCGTTACGGTTGTCGTGATTAAAACAGATTTATCTAGGGCAAAATTTAACGTCGAAAATTAACAGAGCTTAACATTCCATTTAATAACACCGGCAAAAATTAATATTATCTCTATTTGTGTACAATTAATGTACACATTTGTGTTGTTTTAAGGTAATATGCGCGCCCTCGTTTATTGCAACGTTTATATTATTCATGCGCTACATTGTTTTTATTTTATTAAGTTGTTTAGTTAATTATATTCCTTCCAGCTTTGCTGTTGATCTTCATGTGGTAACTGAAAATAGCTATCCTATTCAATATCGTGATCGTTCAAATGGTAAAATTATTGGGCCAACCACTGAGTTAATTAAAGATATACTCGCTGCCGCGCATTTAAGTTATGACATTAAAATGTATCCTTGGGCGCGAGCCTATGAAATGGCACTGAACAAGCCGAATGTATTAATTTTTTCGATTGCTAGAACAAAACTGCGAGAATCAAAATTTAAATGGATCGGTAGTTTAATGAAATTAAACTACGCATTATACGGACTTAATACGTTTCCAACGCCTAATAAGATATCCTTAATGGCATTGAATCAATATCGTATCGGTGTGGTTAGAGCATCGGCATTACATCAATATTTAAAAGCGTACGGGATCACTAATTTTTATTTAGTAAGTAATGGCGAACAAAATATTAATAAACTATTGTCAAACCGAGTCGATTTAATTACGGCTAATTCAACTAGCTTTCAGTTATCGTGTTTACATATGCAAGTTGATTGCAGCAAAACTAAAATAGTATATCCCTTGGAAGAACCGTCCACTGAGCTCTATTTTGCGGTAAGTAACACAACGGATGACGCGATTGTTAACAAATTAAAACAAGCGTATAACCAAGTGATGCATAAAAACAATAATAATATCAGTCACTATTTAGCTAAACCTTAAGGGCAATTGTTCTATTTAAATGACTAAAATCAAGCGAATCATCGAACTATTAGTTGATGGTGGCTACCGCGTTATTGCTTGATTGTGTAGAATACTTAGTTTTGAATACGTTGATTAGTATAAATACGGCAGTGTGTACCATGTCGGTCAGTTAACAGCTCATAAGGTTATTGCGTGAAATACCAAGATTTAAGAGATTTTATTGCTCAGTTGGAAGCACTCGGTCAGTTAAAACGAATTAGCCAGCCTATTTCTACTGAATTAATGATGACTGAAATTAGCGATCGCACCTTGCGCGCCAAAGGCCCAGCATTATTATTTGAAAATCCCATTGGTTTTAGTATGCCGGTATTAACCAATTTATTTGGCACGCCGGAACGAGTTGCATTAGCTATGGGCCAAACGGATGTGTCTGCACTACGCGATGTTGGAAAGTTGCTCGCTATGTTAAAAGAACCAGAGCCACCAACTGGTTTTCGTGATGCATTAGACAAACTCCCTATTTATAAACAAGCGTTGAACATGCCGGCTAAGGTGGTAAAAAAAGCCCCTTGTCAACAAGTGGTATTAACTGGCGATCAGGTAGATTTAACGCAATTTCCTATTCAAAAGTGTTGGCCAGGCGATGTAGCACCGTTGATCACTTGGGGTTTAACGATTACCAAAGGACCGAATAAAGAACGTCAAAATTTAGGTATTTATCGGCAACAATTATTAGCACCAAATAAGTTGATCATGCGTTGGCTATCACATCGTGGTGGTGCGCTTGATTTTCAAGATTGGCAAGCTCAACATCCGGGTGAGCCGTTTCCTGTATCTGTTGCGCTAGGGGCAGATCCCGCTACCATTTTAGGTGCGGTTACACCGGTGCCAGATACGTTATCTGAGTATGCATTTGCTGGCTTACTACGCGGTAGTAAAACAGAAGTAGTTAAGTCCATCAGTAACGAGTTAATGGTACCAGCGAGTGCGGAAATTGTACTAGAAGGTTATATTGATGCAACCGAAATGGCAGCAGAAGGTCCTTATGGTGATCACACTGGTTATTATAATGAAGTAGATGAATTTCCGGTATTTACGGTGACTCATATCACTCACCGTGAACAACCTATTTACCATAGTACTTATACGGGTAGACCACCAGATGAACCAGCTATTTTAGGGGTGGCGCTGAATGAGGTTTTTATCCCTATTTTGCAAAAACAATTTCCTGAAATTGTAGATTTTTATCTACCACCGGAAGGCTGCTCGTATCGATTAGCGGTAGTAACTATTAAAAAACAATATCCCGGTCATGCTAAACGAGTGATGATGGGAATTTGGTCATATTTACGTCAGTTTATGTATACCAAATTTGTAATTGTGTGTGACGATGATATTAATGCCCGTGATTGGCAAGATGTTATATGGGCAATCACTACACGTATGGATCCACAACGTGATACGATGATGGTAGAACATACCCCAATTGATTATTTAGATTTTGCTTCACCGGTTTCTGGTTTAGGTTCAAAAATGGGTTTAGATGCTACGAATAAGTGGACAGGTGAAACAACCCGTGAATGGGGCACACCGATCCGCATGGATGAAAAAATCAAGCAACAAGTTGATGAACTTTGGCAAGAACTTGCCATTTTTCCACCAACCAATAACAAATAACATAACGGTTTAAGGCTTTGCATGACAGTCATTAAATGTCAGGTACAATCATTAGTTTCACTAACACCATCGGTGTTTAAAGCTATTTTAGTGCCAAACCAACCCGTCGCATTTTATGCGGGACAATACCTTCAATTCATCATGGATGAACAAGATAAGCGACCATTTTCCATTGCTAATCGCCCTAATGAAGCACACCTGGAATTACAAATAGGTGCGTATGGCGAAGAAAGTTACGCAATGCAAGTTATTGATAAACTCAAAAACAATCGGGTTGTTGATATTGAAATACCTTTTGGTGATGCTTACTTGCGCGAAACAAGCCAGCGGCCGATTATTTTATTGGCGGGCGGCACAGGATTTTCTTATATTAAATCAATGTTTGAACAACTCACTGTCACTAACCCTAACCGTGAAGTATTGATTTATTGGGGATTACGCGAGCCAAATGCTTGTTTTGAGCTAGCGCGTACACAGGCTACGTTGGGTCAATTAACTAATGCCCAATTTACCGTAGTAGTTGAACAACCTGATGAACAATGGCAAGGCTCAGTTGGTTTAGTACATGAAGTGCTGATGAAACAAGTGGGTGAATTATCAAAATATGATATCTATTTAGCTGGACGTTTTGATATGGTGGGTAAGATACGTGACGATTTTCAAGCGCGAGGCGCATTGTTACAACACATGTATGCAGATGCGTTTGCTTATTTGTAGCCGATGTTTTGTTGCTGTGCTATGTCAATAGCTTTACTTATTCACACAATTGTCAATTAAGTTGGTTTAGATAATGTAGCTAACCGGCTGTCAATAATAACCTTATTGCGGCCACCTTTTTTGGCAGCATAAAGTGCGTCATCGGCAACTTTTACCCATTCGCGTAGCTCGGTATGATAGCTTGCTTCGGCAATAATTGCGCCGATACTAACGGTAAATGACAAGGTCTCTTGTTCAGTACTGTAAAACAATAATTCCGCAATTTTAATGCGCAGAGTTTCAAGCATCTCAATAAGTTTTGATTCACTGATATCAGGCAATAACAGCAAAAACTCTTCGCCACCAAAACGGATCAAGGTGTCTGTTTCCCTTCCAAAATGTTGCTGGATCACTTTAGCTAATTTAATTAAACATTGGTCACCAGTGAGGTGTCCATAGTTATCATTGAGGCGTTTAAAGTGATCGATGTCTAACATGGCTAGCGCTAGCGTACTATTGTGACGGTGTGTGGTTTTTTGAATGATTGAAAAATTTTCATCTAAATAATAACGATTAAAAGCCCCGGTTAAACCATCGCGTAACGCTAATTGTTGTAGCTTTTCATTGGCTAGATTTAATTTTTTGGTGCGCAATGTTACTTTTTGTTCTAATTGTGTTTGGTAATCGTGCACTTTTAATTTATCTGCTTTTAATTCTTCATAAATTTGACTGATTTCTCGCGTGGTGTTCATGTACAGTGGAGCTAATTGCTCACTATCTTTTTGATCATAGGCACTGATCTGTTTTAGAATAAAATTCAACGGTTGAGTTAATCGCTGGCTAAAACTAAACGCCACTAACGCTGAAACGCATAACGTAGCTGTTAATATAATAAAATTATAAATAAATTGGCGTTCAACATTACTTAATATTTGGCTGTTATCCATTAATGCATATACTTGCCAATGTTCTGTCAGTGTTTTTTTAGCATATAAATATTGCTTACTGGAATTCGTTAATGTTATTTCTTTAGTGGGTAAGTTCTCCATGATATCTTGCGTATGAAAAGGTGTCAGAGGTGTTAAATTTAACGCTGGTGAGGCATAAATCACTTTTTGTTCTTGATCTACAATGACTATACTAATTTGGCGTTTGCCAAAATTTGCTAATGCGAGTTGTGCGGCAATATTGGTTTGCAATGAGCCTTCAATAATACCGGAAGGAATTTTATGTTCAACGTCATCATATATAGGTGCACTAATTGCGACTAACCTATCATCACCAAAGCCCCTGCCTTGAAATGCCGGTGACACATATACTTGCTGATGATTTATGGCTTGTTGAAAATATTGTCGATCATTAACATGGGGCATTTGTTCAAGAATTGGTAATAACGAATGTGGACTGGCTTGTTGAATTTGCCCAGTACTATTTGCTACTAGCATGGTTTTAAAATCACTAAAATGTTGATGTATTTGTTCTAGTTTTTTCTGCCGCAGTGCAGGCTGGGTATCACTTAACAGAACAGCCGCTAAGGCAATCACCCGTCGATGTTGAGCTAGATACACATTGCTAATATCGGCAACACTGTTGGCGCTGTCGGTTAATGTTTTGCTGACTAGCTTTTGTTCATTATCGATAATATTTCGACTTTCAATTTGAGTGATTACCACTACAGCACAACAAGTTACCAGCAATATTGAATACATTAGTTGAGAGCGTAAACCTCTGATCACTGGCGGTTGTTGATATTGTCGAAAGCGTAATTTGTCGTTTAAAAAGAACACAATCAAGCAGCCAATAGAGGTATATAATAACGCGTTGATACCTTGTTTAATGCTTGTAAAAATCATATATTCGTCAGTGTTTGGTAAAAAATGCCATATAATTCCTGCCGTTAGAGGAATACCAATAACTAGCCAATAAATTACATCGGCAAAAAAGACGTACCAGCCTTTTTCACGTAGTTTGGCAATAAAAAATGCTTCTAAACCAAAAGTGATATAACCAAACGGATGACCCCATATAAACATGAGTGGGGTTACTGCAATAATAGCAGTGAGTAACGCAAATGCTGGCCTAAGCCGCATAGCAATAATCACATAAGCCGCATTGCCAAAAATAATATTAACATGGGGTAAATAGGGAATAGCGAATACGTTCAGTGCTGCGCCAGCGACTCCAAATAGTATCGACATTAGCAAAGGAATGAAAATTGATCCATTGGTAGACGGTTCTGTAAAGTGAGCGGCTAATCGTTTCAACATGGGCAACTTGGTTATTGGTTAAATGCAAACGGTATTACATTCGTTATTTGTTCAATAAAAATTAACGAATGTAATTATTAGCATAGCAGTTTATTTCTGTATAGGTGAGTTATACCCAGCGACTTTACGCAGAATCCTACCATTGAATTGGCTTAGCTGAGTGTCAACTTAAAATAGTTTTTTTAGTAACAAGTTGGCTGCTTTTTCCGCTTGTCCTTGTTGTGTTAGTAGGGTGGCATAATGTTGCACATCGATAGCACTCAGTTTGACCGTTTGTGGTGTTGCACTTGCTTGGTTGATTAACGCGACAAAGGATTTTTCAGCCATCGACCATTGTTGGCCAGCATAGGCTAAATGCGCCAATACTCTTAGCCATTTACTGTTGAGTGGATCTTGTTTTAAGTGTTTTTGCACTTCAGTGAGCAAAGCGTCAGGTTTACTAATGGGTAGTCGAATTACTTGTTCTAAAAACGCGTCACTGGCATCTTGTTTGATAATTGGCAATAATAATACAACTAAGGGTTCGGTTAAATGCTGCTCAGCCAGAACTTGACTATAAGCAAATATAATAGCTTCTTGTTGTTTTAATTTGCGAGGTAATGCTTGCCAAATTTGATGTAATGCCTCACTACTTTGTCGTTGGATAGTTTGCTGAAATAAACCGTAATACGCTTGTCGCTGAAAGCTTTCTAATTGAAGTTTTGTAAACGATTTTTGTTTGTTTGCGTTCACAAGGTATTCAATGGCAACCGTAAAGCGGTGTTCTTTAAGGCACAACTCAATTTCTAACGCTAATAATCGTGTATCGT
>Ga0316206_1001192_pt1 | contig 25120 bp, 29 predicted proteins | sample 6monthpyrite_MG_FD_204942 | JGI IMG/M metagenome (GOLD analysis project Ga0316206, IMG submission 204942) | Microbial mat bacterial communities from mineral coupon in-situ incubated in ocean water Damariscotta River, Maine, United States -... | ecosystem: Environmental > Aquatic > Marine >... | reverse complement strand
TATTCAGGGATGATCAGGGAAATGACTTCAGTATTAAAGTAAGAGGTAACCTTCGTTCAAGTATGGGCAGTATACTGATGAACGCCGCGCAGAACGGTAGCGGTATATTCATAGGGCCGACATTTATGATAAGCAATGCATTAAAAGAAGGTAGATTGGAAACCGTTCTGGACCAATACACGCCGATGACCACAGGCTTATATGTCGCCTATCCATACAGCAAACTCGTTTCTACAAAGGTGCGTGCTTTTGTTGATTTCTTTGTTGAATCATGGAGTAACTGATCTTAGACGAGCCTTCGCTTTGATCAGAAAAGCAGAATTTTTTTAACCATGCCTGGATACTGCCTTCGAACTATCGGGGTCGGAGTCAAACTATCTGTTATCGTTAATTTCAACACAGCGATATTAAATGCAGACAACAATACTTATACAGTTTGACTCCGCCGCCTTTAGTTATAAAGGATTATTTCTTGATACCTTCTAACGACAAAGTCATTTCCACATCTTTAGATTTTGGACCAAGGTCTTTCACAATGCCGAAATCAGCCATGGCAAATTTTGTTTTGCCTTCAAAACCTCGACGATAACCTCCCCAGGGGTCTTTACCCTGGCCAATAGAATACATATTTATTTCTACTGCTTTGGTAACACCGTGCAAAGTCAGGTTACCTTTAAGAACGCCATTACCATCTTTTCCCGGTGAATAACTGGTGCTGACAAATTTGGCTTCTGGATATTTATTCACATCCAGAAAATCATCGCTGCGCAAATGTTTGTCACGCTCTGCATGATTAGAATCAACACTAGCCGTTTTTATCGTTACTTCAACAGACGCTTTTTCTGGAGCCGCATCGTCATAACTAAATTGCCCGCTGAATTCATTGAAGCGACCATAAAGCCAGCTATAACCAAGATGTTGCACGCGAAACTGAATAAAAGCATGTGCGCCTTTTGTGTCGATGACATAATCCGCTGCCTGAAGTGCAGAACTTCCAATCGTTAAACCTGCAACAAGCAATGAAGTACTCAATGTTCGTAATTTCATAAATTTTCTCCTAATTTATTAAATAACTTATTTTCCAAAAATGCGCTCTAACGTGCGATCCCGGTCGATGAAATGATGTTTCAGGGCGGCCGCTGCATGCAGCGATACCAGGCCGATTATAGAAGAAGCAAGTATCAAATGCAGCAGACCAGCGACATCTTCCTGATTAGGTATGGAAGTTAATGTTGCCGGAATGGAAAACCAGCCAAACACCTCTATTGGGCGATTATCTGCGGTTGAAATGAGATAACCACTTAGCATAATTGCTAATAACAACAGATAAAGAAATAGATGAGCCATATGCGCTAGCCTGATCTCCCAGACTTTGTGACTGGGCAACGCTACAGGTGGCGGTGTTAACTTTCGCCAGAACAGGCGAATAAGCAACGTAAAGAAGAGCAGGATGCCGATACTCTTATGCCACCATGGGCCCTGCTTGTACCAGCTGTCATAGTAATCTAGCTCAGTCATCCATAAGCCCAGCCCAAAAAGGCCAAAAACTGTCAGTGCCATTAGCCAGTGTAAAGCGATGGCAACCAGACCGAAGTGGGTTGTATTATTTTTCCATTGTATTCTCATAATTTAATTTTACTCATCTTTCCCAGGTCTGGTCACATAAGAAATCTATCAATAGATAGTTCTGCTGTTTATTTGGCATAAAGTTTATGCTGACACTACGAACAAGACCTCCTCTCTCACAAATGCATTAATCATATTTATTATGCCTGCAGTTGTCTATGTGCATCTTAACCTGATTGTGCCTAATCGGGTTGTACCTAATCTGGATGTGCAAACCAAGGTTGATAGTCGGATTTGGGTTTATAACTGCTTTTCAAACGCATGCTGAATGAAAGTTACTGTAGTATCAATAATTACTAGATAAAAATCAGGTACAAATTATACATGTCACTAACAAACTAATGCTTCGTAAATGATTGCAGTTTGTCCAGTTTTGGAAATACCATGAACAGATTTTATTAAAATTTTCACTATCAGGTTCAAGTGACGTAAGCCTGTTAATTAGTGGTACTTTAAAAATAGCCGTGCAGATAAACATACCAATAAAATAAACCAGCCCTGCAAACATCATAATGCAGCACCTGTTTCGAAATTAAAGAGCATAAAAAAGGCGGCTAAAAAGCCACCTTTCATCAAATACAATTATTTAAATTTATTAAACTTTCTTGCGTCTAGCAAGGCCCGTCAGTCCTATAAGACCCGTGCCGAATAACCAGGCGGCAGCGGGTACTGGAACCGCTGATACATCGCGATACAATAATGCATTCATAGGCGCTACTGATAAATTGTAGCTATCGATGTCGTAGTAACGCGACGTGTAATCATCTAGATCCTGGATAGTCCCATCAAGCGCTATCCTTCCCAAACCAATAGCCAGGTCTTCTCTACCCGGTGTTATGTTTGTGGATATATACCAAAAAATATCTTCATACGAAAAGTACGATACTCCAAAGTTATCATCGGCCCAATCAGAGATTACGCCGCATGTTATCGCGTAACTAGTTGCTCCACTACATGGGGTAGATCCTAATCCCAGAGCTGACGCATAAAAGTCGTCTGCAACCTGGGACGTTGCGATCGTCCAGTCAGCATAAACTCCACCGGCACCCGTCGCGGCGACTGTATCAGCGTAGGTTAAGTCGAAGGTATCAAAGCGTAAATACTGACGACCTGAGACAGTGTCTGTAATGTAATTCGTTGTATCGTCCGTTACCAGGTTACCGTGTGTGACGATCGCAGCATGACCACTTGTTGAGAACACTAATCCGGCAGCTGATAATGCGAGTTTCCAAAACTTCATTTAATCTCCCTATGTGATTTATATAATATGTTTAGTCCTTAAAACACTAAACTAAAATTAAATTGAAATAGTTGAGATAAATCAAACAAGAAATGACTCACTTCGTTATGCGCTTTGATTGTCGCTTTGTGGTAAGCGGACAACCAGTGGTATAAGACAGGTCGAACAATGATCACAAGAACTACAGACACATTAAACGCAAGCTGAATAAAAGTTATCGCACTAACAATAGTTACTGGATAATAGCCATATACAAACCACACATGTCACTAACGAACTAACGGCTCGTAAATGATTCCAGTTTGTCCAGGTCTGGAAATAGTGTGGCCAGATTTTATTCAAATTTTCACTATCAGGTTCAAGTGAGGCAAGCCTGTTATTAAGCGGCACATTAAAAATAGCCGTGCAGATAAACATACCTATGAAATAAACCAGCCCTGCTACCATCATTAATCCAGCACCTGTTTCACTCCAGTAAAATAAGCCTGCTATTACTAAAAACAGGGAAACTATAGTCGAAGCAAAAAATAAAGGCATAAACACTGAACGCAAAATAGTTACATTGATAACATTCATAGCGGCGACAGCCTGCGAAGCACTGAGCTTGTTAAATGCCTGCATAATAAAACCCGAAAAGGCAAAGTACACACCCGCCATAATACCGCTGCTTAATGCAGCGACCCATAAAAGCGTTGTAACAAATATAGAAGACATCACGCTGACGCCTGCTTCAGTAATACATCATCCCATACACCTGATTTAATTGTCTTTTGAATATAACTTTTAAAATCTGTGGGTGGACGATTTAAAACCGCTTCAACACCCGGCATTACTTCACAGTTTCTACCATCGAAAACAACCGTAAACAATAAGCGAATTAGCCATTGCAGATCTTCCGGTTGCCCCTGTTCTTTTAAGGTTTGAATATAATCGTCAACAGGAACTGTTGTATATTTTATGGAAGACCCAAGAGCTTGAGAAATTTCATTTACACATTGAGCAAAATTTAATGCTCGTGGACCCGTTAATTCGTATAGTTTATTTTTATGACCCGCTTCGGTTAATGTGGCGACAACCACATCTGCAATGTCATCAGCATCTATAAATGGCTCAAGCGTATCGGCTTCGGGTAATACCAGTTCACCTGCCAATATTCCTTCAAGCATAAAACTTTCACTGAAGTTCTGGTTAAACCAGCTGCATCTAACGATATTCCAGGTCATACCACTTTCTATAAGTACATTCTCTGCCCGTTGTGCACCTTCTTCACCTCGCCCTGAAAGAAGAACAATGTGCTCTAAACCGTTTTCACGAGCTACTTTCAGAAACTCCCTGATCCTGCCTTCAGCATGGGGTAAAGCCAGATCAGGGTGATAAGTAACATATGCTATTCGTGTACCTTTAATAGCGGCCTGCCATGTATCCTGGTTGTCCCAGTCAAATGACGGACTTGTTGATCTTGAAACCGCTCGTGTAACATAACCTCGTGTCAGTAACCGCTCATTAACGCGTGCACCAGTTTTACCGTTCTTACCGATAATTAGAATGGGTGTGTTTTTCATATTATTAATCTCCAGGCTTTGTAATATTATGTTTCTACGAAAGATAAACTCTTCGTGAGCATTAATATTAATGACTATGGATAGATCAACAATCATTCAGAATCCATATATTTATACAATTCGTCTAATTATTTGGACTTTTAGATAATCACATGCCAGTATTTAGTTATGTTACGCACTAATACAACCATACCAGGCCCGTCTGATCCACTAGGTGAAGTTCTGCACTTACTCCGGCTCACTGGCACCTTATATAGTCGTGCCGAGTTAACTGCACCCTGGGCAATAGAATTACCTGCATTTGAAGACTGTATGATGTTTCATGTGGTTACCGCTGGACAGTGCTGGCTTGAGGTTGAAGGTGAAGAACCTCGCCTGCTACAACCGGGTAGCCTGGCTCTTGTCCCACATGGTAACGGGCATTGCATTCGCAGAAACCTGGAAGATAAAGCGGTTCCATTGTTTGATATACCAGTGGAACAAATAAGTGATCGTTATGAAATCATGAAATTTGGTGGTGGTGGTGAATTGACACAACTTACCTGCGGTGTTGTTCGTTTTGACCATGTTACGGGTAAACAACTTATCTCTTTGCTTCCCAGGGTATTGCAAATAAATAGCTGGAACGATGATGAAGGAAACTGGTTACAAAGCACGCTTCGCCTTATAACTCATGAGGCCAGAACATTACGTCCGGGTGGAGAAACTGTTATTACGCATCTGGCAGATATTCTTATTATTCAGGCAATCCGCTCATGGATAGACACTGCCGCTGAAGCTGAGCAGGGATGGTTTGCCGCCTTACGCGATAATCATGTAGGGTTAGCACTTTCTACAATACACCGTGAACCTGAAAAAAACTGGACGGTAGCCTCGTTGGCCAAAGAAGTTGGCATGTCTCGCTCGGGATTCTCCGCTCGTTTTACTAATCTGGTTGGCCAGTCTGTTATGCGTTATCTCACCCACTGGCGTATGCAACTTGCACACGAACAACTTCGGGAAACGTCAGATTCTCTGTCAGTGCTTGCTGACCGTTTAGGTTATCAATCAGAGGCGGCTTTTTGTAGAGCCTTCAAACGTGTTTTCGGTGTATCTCCAGGAAGTGTTCGTCACACTGTATCCTTATAATTAATTAAGCCCCCTTCTACTGTTAGTAAAATTAACAACACATTATTCAACCAATTGGTTGACTTTATAGAAACCGTCATTATACTAAACCATATGGTTGAATATAAAAAAGACATAATACTCTCAGATTTACTTAAAGCAGCAAGTGATACAACTCGCAGAGCCCTGTTAACACAGCTTTGTCAGCAAGGGCCAAGTCGTGTTACTGATTTAGCCAATTTTTATGACATGTCACTAAATGCTATATCAAAACATATAAAAGTACTGGAAAAGTCAGGCCTTGTGCAACGAAGAAAAATTGGCCGTGAACATTTAATAGAAGCTAATTTAAACAAAGTTCAAATAATTGAAGACTGGTTTAGTGAGCTGAAATCTATATGGGAATTACGCCTGGATAAACTTAATGATGTATTACAAAATGGAGAATAAAGATGAGTGAATTAACTGTTAATTTAAATAAAACGATTAATGCCCCCCTGGAAAAAACATATGAAGCATGGTTAAACCCGGAAACTTTAGCAAAGTTTATTTTACCTATGCCGGGTATGCCAAAACCAGAAGTTGAAAACGATGCGAATGAAGGTGGAGACTTCACCATAATAATGGCAGTTGGCGATGAAAAAATCCCTCATACCGGTAAATATCTACGTATAAACCGTTATAAAGAGCTCATTTTCACATGGCACTCACCCTGCTCTGTAGAAAATAGTACGGTTACTTTAGTCTTTACCGAGTTAAATAAAGATCAGACGAATATCGAATTAACCCATGTAAAATTTATTGATGAGGCAACCCGACAGGATCATCAAGGTGGCTGGGGAAATATTCTTGACGCATTAAACAATTTATATAATTAAATAAGTATTTTTCTTATATGTTAGAGAGTTACTAATATTTAATAATAGTTGATAGTTTAACTCTCTAACCTGTTTAATTTTGAGTTAGAATGTTTTTAGATGTCATTATATTTGTCATTGGATAGTTTCCAGTGAATTACCCCTCTCCTTACTTTAGACCCTATAGATTATGTGGCAACTTCACAACATTGAAGCCAAATTAAAACATAGACGAACACTACAAACCTGTGCTCGCTGTGGTTTTTATTACCCCAAAATAGAAGCAACCTGCCATCACTGCTCTGAAATGAGCGATGAGGAAGTATTAAGAAATCTGGCTCAGAAGAAGTATTTTCGTGTCGGCCTGGGAAAAGCCATGTTTTTAGGTGCCTTGCTCATACTATTCATTATGTATTTCATATAAAAAACTGACAATAATTAGCAGCAGAGCACAATATCTATAAATATTAGACAATATTAATATCCACCTGATGATTTTTCATATTAAGCACGTTAAACTGTACCGTTAGACACAGTAATAGATTTATAAATAATTAATTCCGCTTGATACATGCTTTCTACGTTAGAGACGTAGGTAAGCTCTACCCTGCTTTAAATTGGTGATAAATGATAAATTTCAAAGATACTCTGCGTAAGGCATCCAGCTTTATTAATAGTGCAGAACAGGCACAGGAGCCTTCATCAGATGTCTCTATGATAAATGCTCAGGTAAAAGCCGCTACGAGTATGATTAATAGAATTCAACAGGGGCATAATTTTGGTATTGTTATTGGACTAGATATTGAAACAGCCTTATATCGTACCCCCCCTGAACTAAAAATAAATACATTGATTCAGCCATTAAGGGAAACCTTTATATTTAAAGGTACGGGAATTAATGTCATTAATGGCATAGATCTCTTAAAACATATGCAGAATACAGGTCAAACAGAATACCCGTTTGCTATTGAATCACTACCAGCAGTCTCAGAGACTCAAAAAGTTGAGATTCAGAAGCAGTTAACTGTAATTTTTAATCGTATCAGTACGGTATATGATTTAATTGCAAACGAGTCATCTCATAACAATGATAACCCGGGTGATTTTATAAAATTTATTGATGAAATTAAGTTCATCAATCAGCCTAAATGACTCTATAACCTATGATGCTAAAACCACTTATTGGTATTGATAACATCATACTCGGTAGCTCAAAGGAGGTTATTTTTAACCAACTTGGACAACCGGCTTCTACAAAAAGTGATGAGTGGCCTGATGGCACAATATCAGAATCATGGTTATATCCTGACACGGGTTTAACTCTCAATTTCGATTCAGATAACAATTACAGACTATCCACAATAAGCACCGATTCAAAGCAAGCTGAACTAGATGGTTTGAGCCTCATTAGTCAAAATATAAACTCTATTATTGACAACCACCCTTCTATTATTCTTGATGAAGACCTGGACAATGGTGTTAAAGACTATGTTTATCCTGAGAATGAAATTTCATTTTGGGTAGTCAATGATATTATTGAAAATATAACTCTGTTCCCCGAATATGATAAATCAAATGACCTACCAGTATGGCCCATTACTTAAATATTTAAACAGACAAGCAGAATAAAGGTACGCAGAAATTATAATAATCTGTCACTAAATCCGATTAAAGCTTAATTCCTCCACCCTTTATCTCCAATCTTAAAATTATGGATTATAATGTTAAAATATCTGTTATTCTTTTCTATAATGTTTTTATCAGCTTGTGAAGATAGCAAACCTATAAAGATTCCCGAATCTAAATCACAGTATTTTGGCGTCTGGCAATACTTCTATGAATCAAGAATAAAAGGTTATGACTTACAAGCAACACTTCTTGCCATAAATTCAGACAGTAGTGTTATTTATAAAGACTGCTCATACAGTAAAACTCAAATCATTAGCAACAAAATAAATTCCAGTAGCAGCCGAGGTAGTAACACTGTTTTACCGTCTGCATTTATCACCGAGCTCAGTAAAGATAAATTAAGCATTCAACAGGAAGTCTGGATAACAAGTTTAGACTTTGACCTGATTATAAACAAGGAACCCTATCAACAAGATGGACGGTGGTATATGGAAATTGACGACACTGTATTAACCAAACTAAGAAGACATGAAATAAACAAGCTAACCTCCTGGGTTTGCCCTGATAATGATAAAGATGAGAATAAAAAATCCAGGAGTTAAATTATTTCTTCTTTTAAAACGTTATTAAACGAAGTACACAACTGCACAATATGTGCGTCGTATCTTGACGCTGGCGTACGTCCGGTTTTACAGATACATCCCAAAGCCAGGATATTAATTGCCGGTCAGGCTCCCGGTAGAAAAGTTCATGAGTCAGGTATTCCGTTTGATGATGCCAGCGGTGATCGATTACGAGACTGGCTCGGCATTACTCGCGAAGACTTTTATAACCCTCAAAAAACTGCAATACTACCGATGGGATTTTGTTACCCGGGATCAGGTAAGTCTGGAGACCTTCCACCAAGATCTGAATGTGAAGCTGCATGGCGGAAGCAACTTCTATCTCATTTAAAGCAGATAGAAATCACTTTATTAGTTGGAAAATATGCACAAGACTCACATTTAGGTAAAACACAATTAAACCTTACTGATACAGTAAAGGCATGGCAGAACTACTGGCCATTGGTTATGCCTCTCCCCCACCCAAGCCCGCGTAACAATATCTGGCTTAGTAAAAACCCCTGGTTCGAAAAAACATGTTTACCTGAACTGAAATCTCGTATTTCTAAGATACTGAATGATAAATAGACTTTTAATGATAAATGTCTCACAAAAATCAACACGTCATTTATAACAATTTTTAATAACATAATATATAGTGTAATCATTAAAACTCTTTGTATGGTTAATTTAATAACCCATGAAAACAACAGAACATATATGGACTGAATATCACAACAAGTTATCTGCGTTTATTAATAGCCGAGTAGAGAATGATGCAGTTGAAGATATTATGCAAAATGTTTTTATTAAAATTCATACTCGACTTCATTCATTGCATGATGAGGACAAACTAGAAAGCTGGTTATTTCAAATTACCAGGAACACTATCATAGATTACTACCGTTCAAAAAAGTCATCAGTCGAGCTACCTGGCTGGTTAGAATCTGATAAAGCCGAAGAGACCGATGAAATCAGACATGAATTATCAGCTTGTCTTATCCCAATGATTGAAAAACTTCCCGTCAAATACCGCAGAGCCGTTCACTTATCTGAAATACAACAGAAAACCCAACAAGAAGTAGCCGATATAGAAAAAATGACACTTTCTGGTGCAAAATCACGGGTACAACGCGGTAGGAAATTATTAAAAACAATGTTAAATAATTGCTGTGAGTTAGAAATTAATAATAAAAAACAAATAATTTCATATGAAAAAAAATCTACTGACTGCAATTATTGCTAATTTGGGCTATTTTGCGTCTTTTTCAAAATGTCTCCGTCTACAGAAGTGTAACTAATTTACCTTTTAACGGGAGATAATAATGACTCAAGTAAACAACGATCAAATCCATGAAGCGGTTCGTGAACAATATGCCAGGGTGGCTGATTCAGACCATTCAAATAACAGCTGCTTGACAGGTGCTTGCTGTACAACCGCCTCAGATAACGCTGAAACAACTTCTATAGGACTCGGCTATTCAGAAACAGAAGTGTCAGATGTACCGCAAGGCTCAAACATGGGTCTTGGTTGTGGTAACCCCAGAGCAATTGCATCATTACAATCGGGAGAAACCATATTGGATCTGGGAAGTGGTGGCGGTTTTGACTGCTTTCTAGCTGTAAATGAAGTGGGTCAATCTGGTCATGTAATTGGTGTAGACATGACGCCAGAAATGATAGATAAAGCACGTAACAATGTCAGCAAAACAAATCATAATAATGTAGAATTTCGACTTGGCGAGATAGAAAACTTACCGGTCGCAGATGCTATAATCGATGTTATCATCTCAAATTGTGTAATTAACCTGTCACCACAGAAAGAACAGGTTTTTAATGAATCGTACAGGGTATTAAAACCCGGTGGCCGCTTAGCCATATCTGATATTGTTGCATTCGTTGAATTACCAGAAAATTTACAAGATGATATGGCATTATTTACAGGTTGTATGGCAGGAGCATCTACTATTTCTGAAATAGATAAAATGCTGAAAAAATCTGGTTTTACTGATATAAAAATAGAACCCAAAAATGAAAGCCGTAACTTTATTCGTGACTGGTTACCTAATAGTCGCATTGAAAACCATATTGTATCGGCCACTATAGAGGCGACTAAGCCTAAGTTATAAAACAAAAACTGGCAAGTGTAACGCTAACACTTGTCAGTTTCATTCAATCTACAAACGAGATGAATAATGAAAATATCAATAGGCAATGGAATACATAACTTTATTTTTGGACAGACTGAGCAGGATGTCATAACCAGCCAGGGGCAACCAAATAAGAAATTTGCTGACGAACATGGTGACATATACATACTTTTCAATACGCTAGAAACAACACTGAAGTTTGAAAAAGAAAACGATTTTAAGCTAAGCTGGATTGAAACCAGCAATATTAATGCTGCATTTCCTGAGTTCTCTCCATGGGGAGTATCTCAAGTAGAGATAATTACAAAACTAACACAAATACTAGGCGAGTTACCTGAAATTGAAGACTACGGTGATTTTCAGTCAATAACATTTAATAAATCATGGCTAGAATTACAGTTTCGCTATGATAAATTAAAGCAGATTAATTTTGGGGTTCTATTTAATGAAAAATCAGAACCTGTATGGCCAGATAAAAGTAACTAAAAATACATCTTTTAAACTAAGCAAATTTTACACTAAAAAAATTCAAGGATTATATTATGCTAAGAGCAAGTTTACTTTGTTTTTTGATTACAGCGTCCTCTCCAGCCTGGTCTTTAAAATTAAAAGACCTGTATTCGATGGATAAAACACATCGAGCCTGGTATCTTGGCGGTTTATATGATGCGACTCTGATTCAATGGAAAGATAATAATATTAAAGGCAACTGCATTGAAAAAATGGGGTTTAATGGTTATACAGCATTAATTTCAAAATTTATTAAAGATCTGCCAACAGACTCACAATCTGCAGAGAGAAAAGCATATGACTCTATGAATGTTGCTTCTGTATCATGGATGTTAATTGGAGAAGAGTGTAAATAATAATCACATAGTTTCATTAATTAGATGACATTTTAAGCAGTTAATTAAATGAAAAAAATTTTAGTAATTGGTTATGTATGGCCCGAGCCAAATTCATCAGCGGCTGGTAGACATATGTTGTCTATTTTACGTTTATTCAAAAAACAAAACTGGCGGGTTGAGTTCTCAACTCCATCACAACCCACTGATCACATGATCGATTTATCCAATGAAGGTATATCAGGTAAAAGCATCAAACTGAACTGTGATAGTTTTGATGTTTACATATCAGAATATAAACCTGATATTGTTTTGTTTGACCGTTTTATGATGGAAGAACAATTTGGCTGGAGAGTAGATAAACATTGCCCAAATGCACTTAAGATACTCGACACAGAAGATTTGCAATGTTTACGTAACGCTCGTCATAAGGCCTGTAAAGCTAATCGTGAAATGACTAAGAATGATCTTTTCGATGATTTAGCCAAACGCGAAATTGCAGCCATTTTGCGTTGTGATATTTCACTTATTATTTCTAGTTATGAAATGGATTTATTAATTAATACATTTAAGGTAGATGCTAATTTATTACATTATCTGCCTTTTATGATAGATATAGATAAACTACCGTCAACAGCCAGAGCATATTCAGAACGTAAACATTTTATGACAATTGGTAACTTTCGTCATGCACCTAACTGGGACGCAGTTTTATACTTACAGAAAATATGGCCGTTAATTAAAAAACAGCTCCCAGAAGCCGAATTACATATATATGGCTCATACCCTCCGCCTAAAGCAAGTGCTTTGAATAACCCGGATACGGGCTTTATAATTAAAGGCTGGGCTGAAGATGTTTATACGATCATGCAGGAATATAGAGTCTGTTTAGCACCCATTAGATTTGGAGCAGGTATTAAAGGTAAATTAATTGATGCTATGATAATGAACACCCCGAGCGTTACGACTACTACTGGATGTGAAGGCATGTTTCAAGATGAAAGCTGGCCTGGAATTATTAAGGATGAACTGTCAGAGTTTGCAGATGCCGCTGTCCGTTTATATAATGATGAATCAACCTGGTTAAATTTACAGAATAATGCTTTAAAACTTTTAGAATCAAAATATGACAGTAAAAAGTTAGGCCCTTTGTTAATTGATAGAATTGCGGACACTGAAATCAACCTTGAGCAATATCGTATAAACAATTTTACTGGCTCGATGCTTAAACACCATTCAATGACGAGTACCAAATACATGTCTCAGTGGATTTCAGCTAAAAACGCACTCATAGAACAGGACGATAAGTAAAGGATTATATTAATGTATGCCGTTATTTTTAAGGCTGAAATTATAGAACTAGATGATAACTATTTATACATGGCTAAAAGAATGAGAGAATTAGCTATTAATGAGTACGGTTGTTGCGACTTTGTTTCAACAACCGAAGACAATCTTGAAATAGCGATTTCATACTGGAACGATCTTGATCAGATAAAAAAATGGAAACAGGACCCTGAACACCTCGCAGCGCAGAGACAGGGAAAATCAATCTGGTATAAATCGTATACAGTACAAGTTGTCGAGATTATTCGAGAATACAAATTCTGAATATTTAATACAGACGGAAGGATTAAAAATGAACCATAAAGCTAAGTGCTTAACATTCAAGCTCTCTGCCTACTTTTATAAACAAACATTAAAGACTAACTAATTTCATAACTAAATATGTCACACAACCACAGCCATGATGTAACGAACTATAACCGCTCATTTGCCCTCGGTATTACTCTCAATATCATTTTTGTGATTATTGAGGTCATATATGGAATCAGTGCCGACTCAATGGCGCTTATAGCTGATGCAGGCCACAACTTAAGTGACGTAATGAGTCTGTTACTCGCATGGGGTGCTAATCGACTGGCAACTAAACACCCTACTAGTAATCGAACTTATGGTTTTCGAAGAGTCACTATATTAGCATCACTAATAAGTGCTGTTTTATTGCTGGTTGCTTTAGGCGGCATCACATATGAAACACTTGAAAGACTCTTTAACCCACAAGCTGTTGATGCTTCAACCGTAATTATCGTGGCTGCAATAGGCGTGGTTATTAATACCGCAACTGCATTGTTATTTATTAAAGGCCAAAAACATGATCTAAATATCAGAGCTGCCTATTTGCATATGGCAGCAGATGCTGGAATCTCATTTGGAGTCGTTTTAGCCGGTATCGCTATTCTTTTTACAGGATGGTTATGGTTAGACCCGGTTATCAGCCTGTTTATCGTTATTGTTATTTTAATAAGTACCTGGGCATTATTAAAGGAGTCTATTAACCTTTCTATTGATGCGGTACCACAAGGCATTAATATTACAGGTATTCACAACTATCTTAGCACTTTAAACAATATCACTTCTATTCATGATCTACATGTATGGGCGTTAAGCACAACCGAGGTCGCATTAACTGTTCATCTTGTAACTGTGGACAACTCTATCAACAACTCATTTCTAGAAGAAATACAGCGCAATTTACATGACAAGTTTGATGTTGAACATTCAACTATTCAGGTTGAGAGCGCTACTGATGAAAACTGCTGTTTATTAAACAACTCAAAATGTTCTTGAAACTTATAAAAACAGAAATAATATGTATAAAAAATTGAAAACCTGGTCTAAACAAGGCACATTATTTTCAGCTGTTGCGACACTTGCTTTCTGCATTTACCAAATGAGCAACTCATATACAGCTGCAAATATTGCATTTATTGTTTGGGCTATTTCTCCTTATCTTTTTTTAGCCTTTCTTATAAATCTAACAGCAAATGAAGTGACCACCGTAACTGTTGTTGCCATATCTGTGATAACTTGCTTATCTGGTTTGTTTTATTTTTTAAACAGCATATTATCTCACATGAATACTCAGAGCGGCCTGGTTTTTATTGATGCGCCTTTATGGCAATGGACAGGTCTGTTAGTTATAACTTTACCATTAATACTATTAAATAAATTAAACGACTAGAAACACCTTAAATTTTATATACATAAGTTATTTATTTTTTGTTATATTTTTGGCTAATTTTACTAGATTCGCGAGTTCTTTTTCAATATTTTTACGCTTCTTTAATAGATAACGTCGTAAACTCGATTTTCTTAATAAAATAATAAACACACGAAGACTGTCTATAATCTGGGCTTGTTCTCTTTCAATAAGCAGTGCCACTAAAGATGTTGGAATCAACATCACAATATATAATAGTGACATATTCAGGCCAAATAACTCATAAACAAACCTGGCCTGAAAATACCAGAAGAGGCTAAAAAATAGAGTTCCGGTTAATATCTTAGTTGTATCGTACTGGTCTTTTCCTTTTGAAAATACCTTTGTAGATATTTTCGTTAATAAATAAGGGATGAAAGAATTAATAAAACCTAGCAAACCAACTGGGAACATAATCAATATAATAAACAGACTGCGAAGTATAAATCGTCTAACAACCTGCGAATTATATCTGACGCTTAAGTTATAATCACTGATTCCCAATTTATAACAAAGACGATTAAAGTGTCGCAAATGCAACTTAAATGACTTGATTTTATCAGGCACCTCATGGTCTAGATAATCATGTACAGATAATAATAACTTATGCGATTTAAACTTCTGACTTAAGTTTCTTTCGCGTGATTTTTTATGCCTTAGTGAAAAGAATCGCTCAACCTGTTGCACAAAAATAAGGTCTTCAACTTCGTCAACTTCCAGCACAAGGTCTTTCATTGCAAACATGATTTCCCGTGTAAGCTCTTTAATATCTTGCTTGTTTGAGACTTCGAAGTTTTCACTGATTTCTAACGGATCTCCAAAATTTATATATACATTACTTCTAAATTTTATTGTATTTGTAAAATTAAGTCCTACCGGTATGATTAATGGGAGTTCATTATACTTTTCCTTATATCCAAGTGCTATTCTTGAGATACCCGTTTTGATTTGCCTTAGATGCAAGTCAGAATGACTCTGCCCTTCTGGAAAAATCATTAACACTTCATTATTAGCCAGCATTTCATAGGCTTTACTAAACATGGCATCGTTATCAACAGCACCATCTCCAGAGTCCTGTTTTCGATACACGGGAACCGCCTGCCAAACTGATAGTATTATTTTAAGTATTGGGTTCTTAAATAAACCACTTCTGGCAAGGGGGTGTATAAGACGTTTACTGGTGTACTGTAATAGAACAGCATCGGCGAGCGCATTGGAGTGATTAGCACAAAGAATAACCGGACAATGATTATCTAATTGATGTGCACCACTAATTTCAACTTTTTTATAGAATAAAACCACAAATAAACAACACAACTTCTGCCATGTTCTTTGCGCTAATCCGGGTGGCTTTTCTAGCGACTTATCTGGTGACATCTCTGTTGACTTTTTTTGTTTTTTTTCTTCCATGATATGCATTCACTAAATAACCTTAAATTACAGAAATTGGTCATTTTCTAATATTAAAAACCCTGTTTATCATTAATGACTATAGTACAAAAATGTAAGTCACCCATAACTAGCTACAACTATCTACAGGCTCACAGTTGAAAAATCTGTGGCTGGAATAGATATAAACCCATAAAAATCAGTTCAATCTAAGGTACAATAGATCTGAATTCAAATCTCTTCATTACTAAGGTTCTATTCGTGGCCATAAAACCAACAATATTTAAATTTAGAATATCCCTGTCCGATTTAAACAGGGATTACTATGACACATTAAGTTTAACTATTGCACAACATCCCTCTGAAACTACTGAACGTATGAGCGCACGCGTATTAGCTTACTGCATAAATGCGCAGGAGTATCTCACTTTTACCAGAGGCCTTAGTACGGTTGAAGAGCCAGATATCTGGGCCAGAACACTAGATGAACAAATATCGCTATGGATAGATATAGGTGAGCCTGCTTTAGATAGAATTAAAAAAGCCTGTCGTCATGCACAGGCCGTTAAGGTTTATAGTTTTAATACTAAATCGGATGTATGGTGGGAACAGGATGCATCTAAATTCAATCAACTGGATGCAGAATTTTACCGATTTGAATGGCAGGATATTTTAAAACTGGCAAAAATGGTAGAGCGAACAATGGACTTCTCTGTCACGATCACTGAAAATTCAGCTTATATTGCTACCAATCTCGGTGAATGTGAGATTCCATGGGTTCAACTGAGTTATACATAATTAATACACACTAGCGAATGATAAAATGAAGTCTATATTTAGAAAATTTTTCTCACCGATATTAAATCTGTTCGAATCTGATACGGGTGAATATTTATATAAGAAATCACATCGAGTCGTTTTATTAGTAATGGGTATACTTTTCACCGGCTTAGCGTCTCTGGTTTATTTTTTAGGACAGGGAGAAGACATCACTTATATAATACCAGTCATAGTTTTTGGTGGTGCAGGGTTATTAAGTTTACTAATTGGTATTTTAGGCGAAGACAGAGCCGTTGCTAAAATTTGGGGTTCTGGCAAAAAATAACCATCTATGAAACTCATCTATACCAATGAAAACCAGTTTCTTGTTAGTAACATACAGAATATTGTACAAAACTCTGGTATTGACGTAACTTTAAAAAATGAATATGTGGCCGGTGGTGCAGGTGATCTTTCTCCTTTCGATACCTGGTTAGAGCTTTGGGTTAGTGAAGATAAAGACTACGAAAAAGCCATAAAAATAATAGCTTCAATAAATAATACGGATAGTACAGACAACTGGTTTTGCAGTACGTGCCATGAAAAAAACAGTGCATCATTTGAAATATGCTGGCAATGTCAGAATGAAAGGGCTAGTTAAAAGCAGATTCTAAATCACACCGCCGTTAGCATAATCACAGGAATAAGAACTGCCAATATCGCGATTATTACTAATAAAGATATTCCAAATGCTTTCCAGTTAGATGCTAATACACCTCCATGTGACAGGTGATTATTTAACTCTTTCTGCTGTAGGTTTTTTGCGATTTGCACCATCACCACTACCTGAACAATGGTAAAAATAATGTTTGGAACATTCATATCTACTGGCATGAAATAGGCTGTTAAAAACAAAGCAATAGTTGCTAAGACAGTATATGTTAAGGTTTTGTTAGCCATTCTCACATTTCCTAATCTTTTATAGTTCTGTGAAATCAAAAAGCCACCCGCCAATGTAGATCCAATAAATGTCGCCAGACCAATACCTGAAATTTTATAGAGCTCATAATCATATTTTTTATTCTCTTCATTTTCTTCAAGATTTGCCTGTGGTGTTTTATATAAATCCTGCATATACTTTCCTTATCTTATAATTTACCAATGAATAATTAATGAAATTTCAGGTCGTAAATCTCTTGTACAACCCATTTTTTGATTATCGAATGTTATTTCAATTAAATGTTCTGGGCCACGAGTAATATATACTCTGTCAGCAGATTCAGAAAATTTCAATACATCAGATATTATTTACTGGTGTAAACAACTACACATTACTTATGCAGTTAAATTAACCATCATCGCATTTGAAAAACAAAATCGTCTGTTAGAGCCCCCTGCCCTTTATGAGTATTTCCAACACCCTTCTTCATATACACTACCCCCTGTCAGACCATACCGCAAATTCATTGCCACTGGGTTCTGTGAAATGAAACCTTCTACCACCTGGAAAAGGAAATATCTCTTTCACAATCGAACCACCTGCTGCTTTAATCTTATCTAATGTACCTTCCAGGTTATTACTATAAAAGACAATTAAGGCCGCTCCATTACTTGTACTAGAAAAAAGATCGGCTTTATAAAAACCCCCATCCATACCCTGATCTGAAAATGCAGCATATTGCGGACCAAAATCTTCAAATTCCCAGCCGAACGTTTGCATAAAAAATGTTTTTGTTTTCTGTAAATCAGTTGATGGAAATTCTATATAATTTATTTTTTCATGTTCATTCATCGTCCCCACTCCTTTTAAACCAAATCCTTTGAATATTAATATCCTGCCTCAAATAATATACGCTTATTTGACATATACAACAGCTCAGGTCACAATTACCACTGGCTTGATCAACGCCACTGTGTCCGCAGAAAGGGCTGCGCCCAAGATACACAGTCCCGAAAACTATTTTCGGGACTCTGGCGATACATAATTTATTTGATTTCCTTTTCCATCTGATCAGCGGACACAGATATTTAGAAAAGGTAATTATAATGAATAAACCGACTTCTCAGTCTGATAATCCATTTCGTATTAATCTTGAGCAGCAAAAAAAACGGGCTAAAGAATTAGTAAAAGCGGCCAGAAAAAACCAGACGTCTGCTCAGTTACGTTTTAAAAAGTCACATCCTGACTTTAAAGATAAAACCTACCCTCTCGAATCTACAAAGTTGAGTGATGCTCAACTTGTTATAGCACGAGAACTTGGCTTAACCAGCTGGGCAAAACTAAAAAACCATATCCTGGATATGACTCAATCAGTTAAAGCGATAGAGTCAAAAACAATAATGCCGGATGCTGATTGCTCTACTCTGCATATTCGCTGTGGAACAGATTTACAAACCACATTACCTAAAGCGGGTTTCATCGGTGACTTTCTCGAATACACAGATCCATATAGTCAGGGCCCGATCATTCACGATGATAACTTTTTAACAAACCGCATAAAATTCTTACACGAATCATTTACTCATATTTTAAATATGAGTGCTGAGGAAACAAAACAACGTTATGAAATTTCTCACTTTAAGTTAACAAGGGCTGCAGACACATATAAACGTATTGTATTATGGTTTGAACATGACAGCTTTGATCAGTTAATTTTAGCGAGATTGCTTGCCTATTTTGCGGAAACTGGATCAGCTGAAAAATTAGAGCTTATTTCAATTAATCATTTCCCGGGTTCTGTTCGTTTTATTGGCCTTGGTCAGTTACCTGTTGAAGCAATTCGATTGATTTGGAATCAGAGAGTTTCTATTAACCAACACCAGCTAGAACTAGCAAGTCAAATATGGAAAGCTCTGGGTAACGACTCGCCTGAAAGTTTATTGAGCATCATCAATTCTAATGAAATTCATCACCTTCCTGATATGCATAATGCAGTAGAGCGACATATTCAGGAACTGCCTTCTGCTTTTAACGGTTTAAGCCTTACTGAACACTTATCACTTGAGATTCTTAAACAGCAAAGCATTACAGCTGGTATGTTATTTAAAAAACTCATGCTTGAGTATGAACCTCTGCCCTGGCTGGGAGATGGCATGTACTGGTTTATTCTTGAATCAATGATGCAGGTTTCACAGCCTGTTTTTGAAATTTCAGACGAAGATTTACTCAAACCCTGGCATGAACGTAAGTTACTGATTACTAAATCAGGGCGTCTGGTTCTTTCTGGCAAGCTGGACTGGTTATCATTTAACCCTCCTGACAGATACTTAGGGGGCATATATATTCAAAGCGACAAGCCATGTTTTCGCTGGAGCAAGGGAGAAGGAAACTTAAGTATAAGCACATTTTAAAGATGACTCATTTTAGGGTATGATTCACACACTAAATCAAATTACCATACATTAATTGAGGATTTGATGCTTAAAAAATTTTTTCCCTTTTTAAACTGGATATATGAGCTAAAAGACCCACAAATATTTCGTGCTGATTTAATTGCCGGATTAACTGTAGCACTCGTATTAATTCCTCAATCAATGGCCTATGCCACACTAGCCGGTTTGCCAGAAGTTTATGGCCTATATATTGCCTTTGTACCTGTTTTTATAGCCGCCTTATGGGGTTCATCTCGACAGCTTGGTACTGGTCCGGTTGCAGTTGTTTCAACTATGACAGCAACCATTTTGACACCCGTTGTTATTTCAATGCTCGCTCCCGGTTATACTCAGCAAGAGTTTATGGACCTGTTTATACCGACCGCGATGTTTTTAACCCTGTTGGTAGGTATTTTTCAGTTTTCTCTTGGCCTGTTCAGGCTGGGTGCCATCGTTAACTTTTTATCTCATCCGGTTATCGTTGGATTCACCAATGCTGCCGCCCTGTTTATAGGGCTGACACAAATATCTAAAGTTTTCGGTGTCGAGATGCCAGGCGGTGCCAGCGATCATTTCCTTACAGTACGTATCTGGGGTGTTGTACAGAATCTGCAGCAGACGCATATTGCCACTTTAATTATGGGTGCGGCAACGTTTGCCATATTAATTGGAATGAAGCGTTATCTACCCAAATACCCCGGTGTGCTGATCGCTGTTGTGAGCACCACGGTTATGAGTTATCTGTTAGATTTTGAAGGTATGGGCGGAAAGGTTGTCGGCACAATCCCCGAAGGTTTACCTGGCTTCCAGATGCCAGCATTCAGTTATGACGCATTTTCTAGCCTGTTACTGGGTGCAGTCATTATATCTCTAGTGGGTTTTATGGAAGCTATATCTATTGCTAAAGCTATGGCCGCAAAAACCAAAGATCGGGTTGACCCAAATCAGGAACTGATGGGTCAGGGACTGGGTAACATCGCAGGAAGTTTTTTTCAGTCATACCCGGCTTCTGGTTCATTCTCCCGTTCAGCCGTAAATCTTAACGCCGGAGCCAGAACCGGTTTTTCTTCTGTCGTCACTGCAACACTTGTTTTAGTCACCTTATTATTTTTAACACCTTTACTTTACCATTTACCAAAAGCAACACTAGCGGCTGTTGTTATTATGGCGGTATTTGGTTTAATTAATATTAAAGCGGTTAAACACATCTGGTTAACCAGTAAACATGATGGTGTTGCTTCTATCGTTACCTTTCTGGCAACCATTTTATCTGCACCACAACTTGATCACGGCATTATGATCGGCACGGCATTAGCGGTTGGTTTATATTTATACCGCACCATGCAACCCCGCGTGGCTTTACTGGGTCGTTATAAAGATGGCACGCTTCGCGATTTAAGCGTGCATAAAGACTTACCCATTGATAATAATATTATTGCCGTACGTTTCGATGGTTCACTTTATTTCGCAAATGTATCTTACTTTGAGGATGCTATGTTAAAAGCGGTTGCCGATCATCCGGATGCAAAATACTTATTAGTAGTGGGTGATGCAATAAACCAAATCGACGCATCTGGTGAAGAAGTACTTCACCAGATGGTAGAAAGGCTGGCAGAGAACAATGTAACCGTCGTATTCAGCGGCTTGAAACGACAAATTCTGCAGGTGCTTCGTGCTACTGGCTTAAATAATATTATTGGCGAACAACACATCTTCGCGAATGAAGATATGGCATTCGATGCCATTTACGACATGTTGGGTCAAAGTGCAGCTGGAAAATACTGCCCATTGAAGAAGCAGGAAGTTTTAATATAAAACACAATCATATAATGGATTAATAAATACACATATATAATTGATTTATATAATTTATTATTTCTATAAAACAATATAAATAGCATAACTTGTTCTATACCAATCTGGGATAAAAATCATCAAATCACATTCACTAAAGTTTAAAAATTCATTATGAACTACGTCAACGGATTACATTTCAATAATATTCGTGGCGACATATATGGTGGGCTTACAGCTGCTGTGGTTGCGCTACCTCTCGCTATGTCTATGGGTGTTGCTTCCGGGGTCGGCGCTATAGCCGGCATGTACGGCGCCATCTTCGTAGGTTTATTTGCAGCTCTTTTTGGCGGCACGCCAGCACAGGTTTCTGGCCCTACCGGGCCTATGACTGTGGTGATGGCCGTTATATTTATACAATATACCGGCTTGTTCCCGGATGACCCCGCAAAAGGTGCTGCACTTGCCTTTACCGTAGTAATGCTTGGTGGTTTGTTTCAAGTTGCTTTTGGCTTACTGAAATTTGGAAAATATATCGAATTAGTACCACACCCGGTTGTTTCCGGTTTTATGTCGGGCATAGGTGTCATAATTATTTTATTACAGTTTGGTCCGCTACTCGGCCTTGCTGCAGACTCAAGCCCGTTACGTGCTGCCCAGTCGATACCTGCCTATATCAGTCAGTTTGACTTTAATTCATTATCTCTCGGATTAATTGCCCTGCTTGTGGTTTATGGTGTACCCAGCTTTTTACCCAAATTGAATAAGCTAGTTCCCTCACCTTTACTTGCACTGGTGATAGGTACAGTTTCTTATATCGTTTTTTTCGCTGAAGGAAGTACGCCAATTATTGGTGATATCCCTAGCGGATTTCCAGATTTTCATTTTCCAATCATTGATAGCACTTTATTTTTACAAATGATTGCATCGGGTTTAACACTGGCAGGTCTGGGTGCCATTGACTCGCTACTCACTTCATTAGTGGCTGACAATGTGACGCGTAGCCAGCACAAACCCGACCGTGAACTCATTGGACAGGGTATTGGTAATACTATTGCAGGTTTATTCGGTGGGTTACCGGGCGCGGGTGCAACAATGCGAACCGTAGTAAATGTAAAAGCGGGTGGGCGCACGCCTATTTCCGGAGCATTACACAGTGTCATTTTATTAATTATTGTATTAGGTGCCGGTGGCCTCGCAAGTGATATTCCAAAAGCCGTGCTCGCGGGTATTTTAATTAAGGTTGGCACCGACATTATTGACTGGAATTATCTTAAACGAATTAAGTATGCACCCCGTGCTGGTGTATTCATTATGTTTACCGTATTAATTATTACAGTAACGATTGATTTATTACTGGCCTTTGGCGTTGGTATGATAATCGCCAGCTTTTTGTTTATGCAGCGTATAACCGATATGCAAATTGAACATATGCGCCCCATAACCAAACCTACTGATGGAATTTTGCTAAGTAATGATGAAAATGAAATATTATTAAAAACGGATAATAAAATATTACTATTTCATTTAAGTGGTGCATTAAGTTTTACAGCTGCAAAAGCATTAATAAGATGCCATTCAAGTGTATCGGATTACCAGATTATGATACTCGATCTAACTGAAGTACCTGTAATAGATTTCACTATTACCCGTGCATTAGATGACATCATTCTTAATACCTATGAAACTAACAGAGAAGTATTACTACTTGGTGCAAGGGAGCGAGTTAGAGACACTTTAGAAAAACAGCAGGTATTAGCTCATTTTAAAGATAGTCAAATTTTTATAAAACGCCTTGCAGCGTTAGAATATGCTCAGAACAAGGTTAAACCCGAAGAGTAACCTTTGCATTTATTATATAACCGAAATCATTAACGGGGTTTCTTTTGTTTTGGTTTTGATTTAAATTTTCGCTTTGGTGGTCTGGAACCATCATCGGTAGTAATCGATTTTTTATTTTTTGAGAATCTATTTGTATTATTACTTAGATTTTCAGGGTTAGTTGTTTCCTTTCTCTTACTATTTTTACTCTGGCTATTTTTACTCTGATTATTTTTCTCGTCAGGTTTAACTTCATTATTTTTAACTTTTGGTTTTTTAGGTTTCTTCGGCTTTTTATCTTTACGCCACAAACGCGATACAGGTACATCATGAGCAGGTTCAAAGCCGTCTATTAACTTACGCGGTAAGAGTTTCTTTAATAGGTGCTCTATATCTGTTAACAGATCAAACTCATCAGCACTCACTAGAGAAACCGCCTGACCCTCGGCCCCTGCTCGTCCGGTTCGCCCTATGCGGTGTATATAATCTCTGGCCACTGTTGGCAAATCAAAATTAACCACCTGGGGTAATTGATTGATATCTAAACCACGAGCCGCAATATCTGTTGCCACCAGAACTTGCACGACCTGTTGTTTGAAATCGGCTAATGCTTTACTACGCGCACCCTGACTCTTATTTCCATGAATCGAAATGCTTTTAATACTCTGCTCCTGTAAGTAACGAGTGAGCTTATCAGCGCCGTTTTTTGTTTTACTAAAAACCAGCACCTGCTGCCAGTTATGTTCTTTTATCAGACTGGCTAATAACGCAGGTTTTTTCTTTTTATCTACGGGACACATCCATTGATTAATTTTCTTTACGGTTGTGTTTTGTGGTGTAACAGAAACTTCAACAGCATTATTTAACAACTGTTTTGCAAATCGACGAATTTCATCGGAATAAGTAGCTGAAAATAAAAGGCTTTGACGATGTTTAGGCAATAGATCAAGAATCTTACTAATATCATCAATAAAACCTAACTCCAGCATTTTATCTGCTTCATCTAAAACCAGTATTTCAAGCTGCTCAAATTTCAGCGCATTTTGATGGTAGAGATCAAGTAGCCGCCCGGGCGTGGCAACTAAGACATCAACCCCTTTACGTAATTTCATCATTTGAGGATTAATCTTCACCCCACCATAAACTACTGTAGAACGTAGTGATGTATATTTGCCATAAAGCGTAACGCTTTCACCCACCTGCACAGCCAGCTCCCGAGTGGGTGTCAGTATAAGCGCTCTTGCCTGATTTGAAGCGGCTGGTTTGCCTTTACTGAGAATATCTAATACAGGTAAGGTAAAAGCAGCTGTTTTACCTGTCCCTG